>Ga0114992_100082_pt1 | contig 17151 bp, 13 predicted proteins | sample MSEELM_DM5_FD_89584 | JGI IMG/M metagenome (GOLD analysis project Ga0114992, IMG submission 89584) | Subsurface microbial communities from deep shales in West Virginia, USA - MSEEL M_DM5 | ecosystem: Environmental > Aquatic > Deep subsurface > Shale gas/oil reservoir > Produced water/Flow back ... | reverse complement strand
GTGTGTCTGCGCTCAGCCTGCCCATGCTGCTGCGGGTGATGAACTACCCCGAACAAGGTTTGCAGGAGCTGCCCGCCACCGCGGCGGCCGGTACCCGCAACGGAGCGATCATCGACGATGCTTGAACGCGAACTCATAGTTTCCAATCGACTGGGACTGCATGCGCGGGCAACCGCCAAGCTGGTGCAGACGCTGTCGTCCTTCCGCGCCAACGCCACGCTGGCGGCCAAGGGCCGCGAAGTGAATGCCAAGAGCATCATGGGCGTAATGCTACTGGCTGCCGGCCAGGGCACCAGCGTAATGGTGCGCCTGGATGGCGAAGACGAGGCCGAGGCGCTGCAGGCGTTGGTGGACCTGTTCGAGCGCCGATTCGACGAGGACAGCTGAGCATGCGCTGCGTCGGTGCCGTGCTGACCGACACGGCGCGGCTGCGCCAAGGCCGCGCATGAGTCTGCGCTTGCGCGGACATGCCGCCTCGCGCGGTAACGCATTGGGGCGCGCCCGCGTCCGCCAGAGCCACACACTGGAGGTGGCCGAGCAACGCGTGCCGGCCAACCAGGTCGAAACGCAGCTGCAGCGTCTGCACGCGGCCATTGCCGCCGCACGCACCGAGATGCAGCAACTGCGCGACCGCCTGCATGGCGCGCTGGCCCGCGAAGTGGGCGAATTCCTCGAACTGCACGCGCTGTTACTGGACGACCCGGAACTGCTGCAGGGGCTAGACGATCTGATTCGCACGCACCGCTACAGCGCCGACTACGCGCTGCGCGTGCAACGCGATCGTCTGGCGGCGGTGTTCGACGGCATGGAAGATGCCTACCTGCGCAGCCGCATGGACGATCTGGACCATGTGATCGGCCGCATCCATGCGTTTTTGCACAAGCGCGCGCCGGACCTCAAGGGCGTGGCCGGCGAGATCCTGGTGTGCGACAACGTGGCACCGTCGGAGCTGGCGCAGCTGCAGGCGCAAGGCGTGGTCGGCATCGTCACCACTGCCGGCAGTGCGCTCTCGCATAGCGCGATCCTGGCGCGCAGCCTGCACCTGCCCTTGGTGGTCGGCGTGGCCGACGCGGTGCAGCGGGTCAACGATGGCGACGTGCTGATCGTCGATGCCGGCTCCGGCCAGGTGATCGTCGACCCCACGCCCGAGCATCTGCGCGACTACCGCGAACGCCTGCGCACGCTGGCCAAGGAACAACGCGAACTGGGCCGGTTGCGCTCCAAGCCGACCCGCACGCGCGACAACGTCGACATCACCCTGCTGGCCAATGCCGAGTCGCTGGAAGACGTGGCCAAGGCGCATGCGCTGGGCGCGAGCGGACTGGGGCTGTACCGCACCGAATTCCTGTTCCTGCAGCGCAACGAGCTGCCGGACGAAGACGAGCAGTTCCACACTTACCGCGACACCGTGCTGGGCATGAGCGGCCGGCCGGTGACGATCCGTACGCTGGATCTGGGCGCGGACAAGGCAGACCGCACCGGGCTCACCCTGAGCGATGAGGACAACCCGGCGCTGGGCCTGCGCGGGGTGCGCCTGTCGCTTGCCCGGCCGGCGGTGGCCCAGGCACAGCTGCGCGCGATCCTGCGCGCGTCCGGCTACGGCCCGGTGCGCATCCTGGTGCCGATGGTCAGCGGGCGCGAGGAAATCCTGTTGGTGCGCAAACAGCTGAAAAAGCTCACCGCGCAGCTGCGCGACGAAGGCCACGAGATCGCCGAGCACATTCCGCTCGGCGCGATGATCGAGGTGCCGGCGGCGGCATTGGCGCTGGACTGCTTCATCGACGACATCGACTTTTTGTCGATCGGCACCAACGACCTGGTGCAATACCTGCTGGCGGTGGACCGCAACAACGAAGCGCTAGGCGAGCTGTATTCGCCGTTGCATCCGGCGGTGCTGCGATTGATTGCGCAGGTCATCGCCACCGGGCGGGCGCACAACAAGCCGGTGGCCGTGTGTGGCGAAATCGCCGGCGACCCGCGCTTCGTGGCGATGCTGCTGGCGTTGGGCCTCACCGAGTTCAGCCTGCATCCGGCCACCTTGCTGGAAGTACGCCGCGCGGTGCGCGACCTGCATCTGGGCCAGTTGCGCGTGCACGGCGAAAAACTGCTGCGCGCGCGCGACCGCAAGAGCATCGAAAAATGGCTGGCAAGCGTGGCGCAAGGCCTGCTGCACTGAGTTGCGCCACACCCGCGCCCGCAGCGCGCGGGCACCGCTGCACCTGCACTGTATGTTTCGTCACCGTGCGCAAGCGATAATGCCCTGCTGATCCAGCACCGCGGCCTCTGAAGAGACGCGTTCACTCCACCAGGGAGCCGCGCATGGCCGAAGCCGTCCGCCACGACAAGACCGCGCGCCAGCTACGCCTGCTGTCCGACGCGCTGGACAGCGGGCGTCTCGGGCCGGTGCGTCGGTTGGTCAACACGTTGGCGCCGGCGGAGATCGGCAACCTGCTGGAATCACTGCCGCCGGGCAAGCGCGAGGTGGTGTGGGGGCTGGTCGACCCGGAAGACGATGGCGAGGTGCTGCTGCACGTCGGCGATGAAGTACGCGAAAGCCTGCTCGCCGACATGGACCCGGACGAAATCGTCGCCGCGGTCGAAGATCTGGACATCGACGACCTGGCCAACCTGGTCGAGGACCTGCCCGATACCGTCATCGACGAAGTGCTCAAGTCGATGGACCGCGAGAACCGCGAGCGGTTGGAACAGGTGCTTTCGTATCCGGAAGACACCGCCGGGCGCCTGATGAACCCGGACGTGGTGACGGTACGCGCCGACGTCAACGTGGACGTGGTGCTGCGCTACCTGCGCCTGCGCGGCGAGCTGCCCGACCACACCGATCACCTGTACGTGGTGAGCCGGCGCCACCAGTATCTGGGCCGGGTGCCATTGGCGGCGCTGGTCACCCATGAAGACAGCACGCCGGTCAATCGGCTGATCGACGACGAGCAGCCGGCGATCGATGTCGGCGATGGGTCGGACGAAGTGGCGCGCCGCTTCTCCGACCATGACTGGATCTCCGCCCCAGTGGTGGACGACAACAACATCCTGCTCGGCCGCATCACCATCGATGACGTGGTCGATATCATCCGCGAGCAGGCCGAGCACCAGGCGTTGAGCGCCGCCGGCCTGGACGAGGACGAGGACATGTTCAGCCCAGCGCGGCGCGCGTTCCGCCGCCGCCTGATCTGGCTGGGCATCAACCTGTGCACCGCGTTCCTGGCCTCCAGCGTGGTCAGCCAGTTCGAAGGCACCATCGAAAAACTGGTCGCGCTGGCGGCGTTGATGCCGATCGTGGCCGGCATGGGCGGCAATGCCGGCACCCAGGTGCTGGCACTGATGGTGCGCGGCCTGGCGCTGGGGCAGATCGGCTCGTCCAACGTGATGACCTTGCTCAAGAAGGAACTGACCGTGGCGCTTATCAACGGCATGGTGCTGGGCATCGGGCTGGGCGTGATTGTGCTGGTGTGGTTCCGCCAACCGATGCTGTCGCTGGTGATCGGCACCGCATTGACCTTGAACATGCTCACCGCCGCGTTTGGTGGCGTGCTGGTGCCGGTGACGCTGAAGCGGCTGGGCTTCGACCCCGCGCTGGCGGGCGGCGTGATCCTGACCACGCTGACCGATGTGATGGGCTTTTTGAGCTTCCTCGGCCTGGCCACCTTGATCCTGCTGAGCTGAGCCAATGACGCGCGCCGGGCCCTCGCCGCAACGCGACATGCCGCGACACGCGTTGGCGGCGATACTGCAGGCCTGTCTTTGCCAGGGAGTGCTGCGTGATGCGTTGTTGTCTTTTGCTGGTGGTGCTCGCGCTGCTGCTGCCCGGATGTTCCAGCTTGGTTGACCGGCACCAGGACACCCGCCGCGGTCACTTCGTGACGCGCTCGCTGGAGATTGAAGGCCGGCACTACCAGTACCAGGTGTTCGTGCCGGTGGGCACGTCGCCGCAGCCGCGGCCGATCGTTCTGTTCCTGCATGGCTCGGGCGAGCGTGGCGACAATGGCCGTAACCAGGCCGAGGTGGGCGTTGGCCCCTACCTCAGCGAACACACCGCCGACTTTCCCGCGCTGGTGGTGTTGCCGCAGGTGCCGGACGACGAGGAATGGCTGGGGATCAATGCGCGCATGGCGATTGCCGCGCTGGATGCCACCAGTGCCGAGTTTTCCGCCGACCCGCAGCACACCTATCTCACCGGCATTTCGATGGGCGGCTATGGCGCCTGGGAAATCGGCCTGATGCAGCCGCAGCGCTTTGCCGCCATCGTGCCGATCTGCGGCGCGCTCAAGGCGCCGCGCGATGAGCGCCGCACCTTGTACGTGAGCCTGGTGGCACAGGAAGCCGACCCGTATACCGCCGCGGTCACGCGCCTGAAGCACGTGCCGATCTGGATGTTCCATGGCGCCAAGGACGAGGCGGTCCCGCCGCACGACGACCGCGCGTTGTACCGCGCCGCCAAGGGCGTGGGCGCCAATGTGCGTTACAGCGAATACCCCAACGGCAACCACAACGCCTGGGACGCCACCTACGCCGATCCGGCGATGTGGGAATGGATGTTCAAGCAGCGCCTGCGCTAGCTGGCTGGGAAGACCTAAACCTGGCGAATGATGGCGCAGCGGCGAGGCCGGCACTTCTGCGTGGCCTTGCTGCCCTCGCTGGATCTGCGGTCGTAGCACAACAGTTCGCGCTGCGGCCCGCTGATCACCACAGCGGCAAGGCCGTTGTGGCGACTCGGCGCTGCACGCAACCGCCCTGCCCTTGCAGGCTCGCAGCCGCGCCGTCGCTGTTCGTGCTCGCAGCGCGCTACGCGCACACGGCGCGCTCGGCTGCGCACGCCCGCAGCCTTCAGTGGTGATAGCCAGTCTCGGCGGTGATCTTGCCGCGGAACACGCGGTACGACCACACCGTGTAGCCCAGGATCAGCGGGAGCAGCAGCACCAGGCCGACCAGCGCAAACAGCTGCGAAGACGGTGGCGCGGCCGCCTGCCAGATCGTGTAGACCGGCGGCACCAGGTAGGGCCACATGCCCAGCACCAGCCCGAGGAAGCCGAGCACGAACAAGGCCATCGCCAGCAGGAACGGCGGCGTGTCCGGCTGGCCGGCGTCGGTGGCGCGCCACAACGCCACGCCAACCACCGCCACCAGCACCGGGATCGGCATCAGCCACAGGTAGTGCGCGCCTTCGAACCAGCGCTCCATCACGTGCGATTGCAGCGAGGGCAGCCACGCACTGACCAGGCCGATGAACACCAGCACCGTCAACGCGAGTGGCCGAGATAGCTGGCGCGCCAGTTGCTGCACGTGGCCGTCGGTCTTGAGGATCAGCCAGGTGCTGCCGAGCAGTGCATAGCCGGCCACCAATGCCGCGCCGGTGAGCATCGCGAACGGGCTGAACCAGCCCCAGATGCCGCCGACGTACCGGTCGTTCTCGATCGGCAAGCCCTGTACCAACGCCCCCAGGATCACGCCCTGCGCAAAGGTCGCCAGGATCGAACCGGCGGCAAACGCGTTACTCCACAGCCGCCGCGAGCGATGCGCCTTGAAGCGGAATTCAAACGCCACCCCGCGAAACACCAGCGCCATCACCATCAGCAGCACCGGTAGATACAGCGCCGACAGAATCACCGCATACGCCTTGGGAAACGCGGCGAGCAGCCCTGCCCCGCCCAGCACCAGCCAGGTTTCGTTGCCGTCCCAGATCGGCGCGGCAGTGTTCATCATCAGGTCCAGCTGCGCTTCGTCCTTGCGAAACGGCGCCAGGATGCCGATGCCGAGCACGAAGCCATCCAGCACCACGTACATCAACACGCCGAAACCGATCACCGCAAACCACGCCACCGGCAGGAAGGTCGTCATGTCCATCAGGCAGCTCCATCGATCGGTTCGTCGGCGGCCGACAGCGGCCGTGCGGGCGTGTGTTCGCCGTGATCCAGTTGCGGCGCATCGTGCGGGGTGGGCCCGAGCTTGCCGATCTTGACCAGGTACCAGATGCCCCAGCCGAACACGAAGGCGTAGCCGGCCACATACACCGCCAGCGAGATGGCGGTCATCAACGTCGACTGCGGGCCCACCGCATCGGCGGTGCGCAGCAACCCATACACCACGTACGGCTGCCGCCCCATCTCGGTCACGAACCAGCCCGACACCAGCGCGATGAAGCCGCTCGGCAGCATCCAGCGCCAGGTGGCCAGCAACCAGCGCCACTGCACCAGCTTGCCGCGCCACCAGGCAAAGGCCGACACCCAGGCCACCACCAGCATCAGGCTGCCCAGCCCGACCATGATGCGGAACGCGAAGAACACCGGCAGCACGGGCGGGCGATCGGCGGCCGGCACCGTGGTCAGCGGCGCGATGCGGCCGTCCAGGCGATGGGTGAGGATCAGACTGCCCAGCCGCGGAATGGCGATCTCGTAATCGTTGCGCTCTTTCGCCGCGTTGGGCACCGCGAACACCACCAGCGGGAAGCCCTCCCCCGGCGCTTCGTCGTGCCAGTGCGCTTCCACCGCGGCGATCTTCATCGGCTGGTGCTCGAGCGTGTTCAAGCCATGCATGTCGCCAACAAAGATCTGCAGGGGCACGGTGATCGCCGCAAACGCCACCGCCAGCTTGAGCATGCGCAGGCCTGCCTCGCGGTGCACGCCACGATGCAGATACCACGCACCCACCGCGCCCACCACGAAGCAGGTGGTGATGAACGAACCCAGCGCCATGTGCACCAACCGGTACGGGAACGACGGGTTGAAGATGATCTTCAGCCAGTCCACCGGATGCACGATGCCGTTGACCACCTCGTAGCCGGCCGGCGTCTGCAGCCAGCTGTTGGACGACAGGATCCAGAACGTGGAAAACAGCGTGCCCAGCGCCACCATGCAGGTGGCGAAGAAATGCAGGCGCTCGGAAATCCGGCCCCAGCCGAACATCATCACGCCCAGGAAGCTGGCTTCCAGAAAGAACGCGGTGAGCACTTCATAGCTGAGCAACGGACCGATCACGCTGCCGGCAATGCGGCTCAGTTCCGGCCAGTTGGCACCGAACTGGAACGCCATCACGATGCCGCTGACCACGCCCATGCCGAAGGACACGGCGAAGATCTTCTGCCAGAAAAAATACAGCTCGCGCCAGACCGGCAGGCGGGTGCGCAACCAGCGCCATTCCAGAAATGCCAACAGGCTGGACAAGCCGATGGTGAACGCGGGAAACAACACGTGGAACGCGATGACGAACCCGAACTGGATCCGTGACAACAGCAGGGCGTCCATGGAGAAAGCTCCAGGAAAGTGGGGATGACCGCAAGCGCGCAGGCTGCGGATCGATCGCCGAGGAATCCCTGTGGTGTGCGAGCAGATCCTTCGTGCGACAGGATCATGATAGGGACGCGTGCGCCCGTTCCCGATGCGACACGGCGTCGCACTGCGTCAACGTGTCGCGTCGCAATTGCGTTGAATCAAGGCATCCGGCTGCGTTGCAGCGCCGTACCGGGCGACTGCGAACGCGCGGCATCGCGCTATCGCGCAGGTATCACGCGTCTGCCATTGACTGCCAACCAACACACACGGCCACGTGAGCGCCGTTCGCCACGCTGCTGCTAGCGGCGCACGCAGGCGCCGCCTGTCAGCCAATACGGTCTAGCGCTTGCGCATCCGCCGCGCCAGCTCGCTCACCAGCGCGATGCCGGCGGTGAGCCCCACCATCGACAGGAACTGCGCGCGGGTGTCGGCCGACAATGCCAGCAGCACGAAGATCACCGCCAGGATCGCCAACGCCAGTAGCGTCAGTACCGGGTAGCCACGCATGCGGAACGGCAAGGCGATGCCGGCGCGGTCGGCGCGTGCACGCAGGATCAACTGCGACAGCAACGAGATCGTCCACACCAGCAAACAGGTGGCACCGACGATATTCAGCAGCATCGGCAGCACCTTGCCGGGATACAGCAACTCCAGCACCGCGGCGGCAAAGCCGAACAACACGCTGGCGATCACCGCCACCAGCGGCACCTGCTGGCGGCTGGTGTTGCCCAGCCAACGCGGCGCCTCACCGCGCTGGGCCAGCGAGAAGATCATGCGCGAGGCACCATAGAGATTGGCATTGAGCGCCGACAACAGCGCCACCACCGCCACCAGCGTGATGCCGGTTGCCGCACCAGGAATGCGCGCGACTTCCAGCACAGCGGCAAACGGCGAACTCAGTGCATCACTGGTCCAGGGCACCACCGCGACGATGACGCTGATCGAGCCGATATAGAACACCAGAATGCGCCAGGCCACCGTGCGGATGGTGCGCGCCAGGCTGCGCCCGGGGTCGGCGGTTTCCGCTGCCGCCACCGCCACGATCTCGGTACCGCCGAAGGCGAACACCACCACCAGCAGTGCGGTGCCGATGCCGGCCAGGCCCTTGGGCGCGAACCCGCCGTGCTGGGTGAAATTGGAGAGCCCCGGCGACGCCACGCCCGGCAGCAACCCGGCCAGCAGCGCACCGCCAATCATCAGGAAGATCAGGATCGCCACCACCTTGAGGATGGCGAACCAGAATTCGAACTCACCGAAATTGCGCACGCCCAGCAGGTTGATCACGGTGAAGGTGGCCATGAACACCGACGCCAGCATCGGCACCGGCAAGGCCGGCCACACCGTGGCCAGCAGACTTGCCGCGCCCACTGCTTCGGCGGCGATCACCACCACGATCTGCAGCCACCATAACCAGCCGACGGTTGCGCCGGCGGTCGGCCCCATGGCATCGGCCGCGTAGACCGAAAACGCGCCGCTGGCCGGCTTGGCCGCGGCCATTTCACCGAGCGCGTTCATCACGATGATCACCAGCGCGCCGGCGATCAGATAGGACACGAGCACGGCCGGGCCGGCCGCGTGGATGCCGACCCCCGAGCCGAGAAACAGGCCTGCGCCGATCGCCGTGCCCAGGCCCATCATCATCAATTGCCGGGGTTTGAGCGCATGACGCAGCGCAGGCGCAGCGGACGAAGCAGTCTCAGCAACAGGATCGGTCGGAAGCGGCATGGACAGGATCGACGATGACGGGAACGCGACACGATACCGCGTCGCGGGCTCCGCCGCGCCTCTTGACGGCGGCACCGCCACCGCCTCCGGCCGCGAGCCCTGTAGCGGCGTGCGCGGTGCAACGGCGGCCACGCACGTGCAGGCCGTGCGCTGCCCGTGCGCTCCTTGCTGCAGCCGTGCGGACATCGCCACGGGCACGCATGACATGCTGAACCACGCACCTGGCAGGCGGCGACGGAACAGGCCGCACGCCATGCGGTGAGCACCGCGTCGTCCTCGCCCCCCTCGCCCACGCCGCATCGCCCTCGGTTAGCGCCTCGTAGGCCCAGCGATGCCGGTGGGTGCAACGGGCACTTCGCTTGGCGAACCGCTTGAAAAAGAAACCCCGACCAAGGCCGGGGTTTCAGTCATACAGGGTAGCGCCACGCCATCACTCGGCCAGGTTCTTGCCCGCCCCTGCGGTGGCGATCACCTTGGCCTTGACCTGCGCAGCCGGCGTGACCGTGTAGATGTAGCCCAGCGATTCGGGGAACACCTTGGTGCTGATCCAGTTGGTGGCATTGGCGTAGGGCTTGCTGCCATCGGGCGTGCCCCAGGTGATGCCGCTGCCGACGTAGTTGTTGATCAGGTCCCAGTAGCCGATCTCGCTGCTGTCGCGCGAGGTCACCGGGTTCTTGATGTTCTCGAAGTAATTGGACTCGATCTTGGCAATGCCGCCCATGCGTACATTGATGCCGGAGGTGGTGACGTTGTTGAAGTAGTTGTTGTAGATGTGGCTCAAGCCACGGCGCTGCAGCGGCACGCGCGATTCCACATTCTCGAAGCGGTTGTGGTGGTAGGTGGTACGCGCGGCCGAGTTCTTGGTGTCACTGTCGCTGTAACCGTTCAACGCCACCTTCTGGTAGTTGTAGACGTAGTTGTAGGACACGGTGACGTGATGCACGCCCTTCTTCATGTCGATGCCGCCATCGAAGGAGGCATCACCGGCGCCGGAGCACTTGGTGAGCGAGGCGAATACCGTGTTGTGGTCGACCCAGATCTTGGACGGCTCGCCACTGGAGTTGCCTTCCAGCGAAATCGAATCGGCATCTTCGCCGCCCTGCAACAGACCGATGGTCATGTTCTGGATGATCACGTTGTGCGCATTGCCCACCACGCGAATACCGAAGTTGGCAGCCGAGCCATTGGCACCCTTGATGGTGACATCGCTCTTGTTCTTGATCTGCACGGTCTTGGCGGGCAGCTTCCACTGCGCGCAGACATCCTTGATGGTGCCGAAGTCGAACTTGCCGGTGTAGTTCAGCACCAGGCCGCCGCTGCCGGAGTAGCTGTCGATGGCCGACTGCATCGCCTCGAACGTGGCCACATTCACCGGAACCTTATTGCCGCCGCCGGTGGTGGCGGCACCGTAGCCGACCGGACCTGCGATCGCGCCCGCAGCGCAAGCGGACAGTGCAAGCGCGAGTGCGCCCTGAAGCGTTTTGCTAGTCATGCAGCCTCTCCCAATGGAATTCGAAAACGCTGCAGGGCGTCAGCGAGTGCATGACGACGGCAACGCGGTGCGTGGGGGCGTGCATTCTTCGCGCGTCTTGAAACAGAAAACAATTATCCAGTTGTGGAAATTTGACAGACCGCGGCATTCGCACAGAGAGACACGCAAAAGAGACAGCAATGGACAGCGGAGACAGGACACCGTGCCACTGCGCTGCAACATGTCTTGTGCGTGTGATTGCTGCATGCTGCGATGGCATGCCGTTGTGCATGCGCTACTGCGCGATGCAGCGCGCCGCGCGGCAATGCAGCGAAGCGAACGACACTCAACGCGACGCGTCACGGCCGCGCTTGATCACCACGCAGCCACAGCGCGCCGATGATCAGCAGCTCAGTTTGGTTGGAATTTCAGGCCTAATGCGCGGCTGCCGCATCAATCACGCGCGCGCGTGCATCACCGCTAGGAGATCCATCGCGTCGTGTTTGCAAGCTCTTCCAAACCGATCATCGATACAGGTTGCAGATGCGCGCCTGCAGCAGCAGCGCGATCGCCCAGAGTCTTACGGATGGCGCATGGGTCAATGCTGCGCACGCGATGATCGGCTGAGTCGGCCAGGCGAAGGCGAGCACTGCCGAGCGTGCGCGAGTGGCGCGTTCGCGCGCATCGGATGGTGCTATCGAGCGCGGCGGCGAATGCTGCGTACAGTTATGGGGATGAAGCGCAACGTAGTGCGCAGCACTACCAGACAAGGCCGCAGCACGATGCTGTACGCATGCTCGGCACGACGGTGCGGGCTTGGCTGGCCGGACAGGCGGCGGCGATCAAGACGGCTCGAAGGCGCGCATGGCTCAACGCCGCAACGTGCATGTAGGAGCCAAGGCAGAGCTGCGCATCACTCCCGTCTCCTGTGCGTGGCCATGAACACGCTGCCACGCCCGCGCGATGCTGGTGCGGCTCGGCACCCGATGACGTCTAACTAAGAGCGGCCATCAAAAAGACTGCGCAGCCGCCAGGCGGCCGCGGCCGGTGCTCGAAATCGGCATGTACCCCCACACACGCCGGTTCCTCCGCGCCGCACGCACCCACCTGGCGACTGCTCGCTACTTTGTTAGCCAGCTCTAAGTGTCCAAGCGCGCTCGTCTGCGGAACCGCGCGGTCTTCGGCATATCTACCAAGGCCAGCAAGCCGCAGCCCTGCCGGGTTACACCCTGCTCAGACGGCGCGATTGGCCAGCGCCGAGGGACGCGTCAGTTGCCCGCCTGGCCACGGGCTGTGGTCGTCGAGGAAGTTGCCGACCAGGCGCATGCAGGCCTCGCGCTCTTCCACATGCGGCATGTGGCTGGAGTTGGGGAAGACATGCCAGCGCGCATCGGGAATCAACCGTGCGTAAGGCTCCACGGTTTCCGGCGTGGCTTCATCGTATTTGCCGGACAGCACCAGCGTCGGCGCGGTGATGCGGTGCAGGCGTTCGATGATGCTCCAGTTGCGCAGGCTGCCCACCACGTGGAATTCGGTGGGGCCGTTCATCGCGTGGTAGACGGTGGGATCGGCATCGATCGCGGCAAAGGTGAGCGCCACCTCCGCAGGCCACGGCAGCACGCGGCACACGTGCTGTGCGTAGAACGCCTGCGTGGCGGCGCGGTAGGCGGGCGAATCCAGGGTGCCAGCGGCTTCATGTTCGTCCAGGGCGGCCTGTACGGGCTCGGGCAGGCGCGCGCGCAGGCGCAGCGCGGCGGCCCGCCACAAGCCCATCGACGCGGGCGAGTTGGCGATGACCAGTGCGCGCAGTCCGGCAGGGCGGCGCACCGCGTGTTCGGCGGCCAGCATGCCGCCCCACGACTGGCCCAGCAGCGCGTACTGTGCCAGTCCGAGATGGCTGATCAGCGCCTGCAGCTCATCCAGGAACAGGCCCACCGTCCAGAAGCTGGGGTCGGCATTGGGCAGATGGGTGGAATGGCCGTTGCCCAATTGGTCGTAGTGAATGACCGCGTGGCCGCTGCCGGCCAGATCGGTAAAGCTGTCGACGTAGTCGTGCGTGCAGCCCGGGCCGCCATGCAGCACGATCAGCGGGCACGCATCGCTGTGCAGGTCGCCGGTGATGCGGTACCAGGTGCGATAGCCGCGAAATTCGACGAAACCCTCGGTGCACTGCATGACCTGCGCCCACTTACGGCAATGAGAGCGGCGAGCCTACCCAGCGCAGCGGGTCGGGATAACTGGCAAATTTGCCAGGTTAGCCATGCATCTTGAGGCATAACAGATCCTCGGACGCCGTCGCGCTGCGAATGCCCGCGCCCTTGGTGCCTGGGCTAAACAGCTTGATGCGTGCTTGGCCAGTTGCGCTGATTGCCTGCGCCAATCGTGGACACCACGACTCGTTCAATCTGACGATGGAGACCGCGTGCCGTCAGCGTCCACGTTAAGTGCGATGACACCGGTTGGCAATTGCGAAACGCGCGAATTGCGACACCGTCGTGCGTGCGAGGTGCCATGAGGCCGGCATGCGAACACCGGTCTGCCAGCGCTCCCCGAACATGAGCAACCACGCCCGCGCCAACGACGCGGCCGACAAACCCGACCAACTGAGCCTTCCTACAACTCCAGCAGCCGGTAATGCATGCCGCGTACCACCGCTTCCACGCGATTGCGTGCGCCCAGTTTGCGGGCCGCCGAATTCAGATGCAGGTTCACGGTGGCCGTGGAGCGGTTGAGCGTGGCGGCAATGCTCTTGGCAGTCATGCCCTTGGCCGAGTACTGCAGGCATTCGCGCTCGCGGCGGGTCAAGGCGATGTGGTGGCAGCGGCGCTCCTGCGGATCGAGCAGTTCCTGCGCGCGTGCCTGAAAGGCATGCGCCAGCAGCAGGAACGGCGGCAGCTGGGCTTCGGCCAGGCGTGGGGCCTCGGCCTGGGTGGCATTGACTGCCGCGCTGAAGGTCGCAAACGCGCCGCCGGGCAGGTGCAGTGGCACGGTGACACCGGTGCCCATATCGCTGTCGCACAGGTAGCGGGTGACTTGCCGATGCTGGTGGCCCACGTATTCCACGCCCTCGGTGCGGCCTTCGGTGCGGCCTTCGGTGCGGTACGACCACACGAACGGCGTGGTGCGGCGGGTGGCGCGCTGCTGCACCGGGTCGTTCTGGTAATAGCCGTGTTCGCACCAGACGTTGTGCATGTCGTCGGGCGCATTGCGCTGCAGGAACACCGACGGGGTGATCAACGCGCCCTCCATGCTCAGCGGCACCGGCGCGTAGTCGTACACCAGCGACTGGAATCCCAGCGCGCAGACATCGCGAAACACCCGGTCCAGGCAGGCATTGAGCGTCTCGCGGGCCTGGAGATCGCGGCCCAGGCTGGCCAATGTGTCAAACATGGTGCATGTCCTTCGGTGCCGGCGACTGCCACTGGATGACATCCAGCATGGAAAACCTAGCATTTTTACCAATGGATGGGCTCGCCGGGCGCTTTATGTTCACAATGCCAGGGCAACAACCGCCCTCACGGCACTGGCTGCGCGCCCGCGCCGCCAGGCACCGCCCGGCCCTCCCCTCAGCGGATATCTGCATGACCGACACCCCAGGCCGCAGCGACGCGGCCACGCTGGAACGCTTCGGCTACGCCCAGGAACTCAAGCGGCAGCTCAGCCTGAAGGACCTGCTGATCTATGGCCTGGTGTTCATGGTGCCGACCGCGCCGTTTTCGATCTTCGGTGGGGTGTTCGACATCAGCGCGGGAATGGTGCCGCTGACCTATCTAGTGGGCTTCGTAGCGATGCTGTTCACCGCACTGAGCTACCAGCAGATGTCGCAGGCCTTTCCGGTGGCCGGTTCGGTGTATGCGTATGTGGGGCGCGGTTTGAGCGGCGGTATGGGGTTTCTGGCCGGCTGGGCCATCCTGCTGGACTATCTACTGGTACCCACCCTGCTCTACGTGGTCGGCGCCAACGCCATGCACAACGTGCTGCCCCAGGTGCCGCAACCGGCGTGGATCGCCTTCTTCGTGGTGCTCAACACGGTGGTCAATCTGCGCGGCATCGAGACCACTGCGCGCGCCAACCGCTTCTTCCTGTATGCGCAACTCATCGTGCTGGCGCTGTTCGTGGTGCTGGCCACACTGGCCATCCAGCGCGGCGTCAACGGTGCGCAGTGGACCCTGCGCCCGTTCTACAACCCGCAGGCGTTTTCGCCGCAGTTGATTTTCAGTGCACTGTCGGTGGCGGTGGTGTCGTTCCTGGGCTTCGATGCGATCTCCACGCTGTCGGAGGAAGCCCGCGGCGGCAACCGGGTGGTCGGACGCGCGACGCTGTTGGCGTTGGTGCTGGTGGCCGGCCTGTTCGTGCTGCAGACCTGGCTGGCGGCGTTGCTGCAGCCGCAGTTGCAGCGCTACCCCAGCGCGCAAGCGTCCAACGATGCGTTCTTCGAGATCGGGCGGCTGATTGCCGGGCCGTGGATGCAGATTGTGATTGCGCTGACGGTGGCCATCAGTGCGGCGATTGCCAATTCGTTGGTGGCGCAGGCGGCCACCTCGCGGCTACTGTTCGCAATGGCACGCGACCGCCAATTGCCCGCGTTCCTGCGCTATATCCATCCGCGCACTGGCGTGCCGCAGCGGGCGATCCTGCTGGTGGCGGCCCTGAGCATGGTGCTGGGGGAAGTGTTCGTCGGGCAGATCGCGTTGCTGTCCTCGCTATGCAATGTGGGCGCGCTTACGGCCTTCGTGCTGCTGCATGTGGCGGTGCTTTGGCACTTTCGCGCGCATGGCCGCAAGGTACTGCACGGGCTGGTGCCAGTGATCGGCATCGTGATCCTGGCCTATGTGCTGATCAATGCCGACCTGCATGCGCAGCTGGGCGGCAGCGCCTGGATGGTAGTTGGACTGGCCGTACTGGCCTTCCTCAAGTTCAGCGGACGCTCGACCGAATTCCGCGCCACTGACGCGTTGTAAATTCGATGCTGCGTGCGTGCCTGCGCGTGTGCGCGTGCATGCGTACGCGCGGTTAGCGCACGTCCACAAGCTGCCGCGCCATCTTCGACGTTGAATGCCGCGCATGGACTGCGCCATGCGTCTCCATGCGGATGCTGCACGCAATGCCTGCAGATGACGACATGCGTGCTGCTCAGTGCTGCGCGCGCACGCAACTGCCTGCAGAAGCCGCTACCCAGTCCTGCAGCATGCGCTACTCAATGTTGCGTCGCGCAATTGCATGCGTTCGCGCGCCGCACTGCACTGCACTGCACTCAAGCATTCAACCGAGCACCGGTAAGGACTGCCGTTTGAAGCGGCAATCATGGATAAACGCGCCAGATCGCACATTTTCGTGAAAGTCCCTTCATGAAAGAGATTTTCAGCACATATTCAGTGTTGAACTTTCGCTAGTCTCGTGACGCGCCATCGATGGCGCACGCGGACCACGGCCCCCGCCGTTGCCCAGCGTTCCCTGACGAGAAGGACTATCCATGAATCGCAAGAATGCGTTGTATCTCGCGTTGTTCTCCGCACTTTCCGGCACGGCGCTGGCAGCGCCGCCGACCGAAATGGACGCCGCGCCGGTGACCACGGCGCCGCAAGCCGCCAAGTTGGGTGCCGCACAGCTGCAGTCGGCCAGTTTGCGTGGTGGCGTGCTGCCAACCCGTGTTGCGCAATTGGCGGCACCCGGCAGCAGCGAACTGGCACGCGTGCGCGAGCGTCGCATTGCGCAGGTCAAGCACGGGCTGCCGTTGCAGATCGGTTTCTCGCGCGCGGTGACGCAACCTCTGGTCAACCTGTCCAAGCTGGATTGGCAGATGACCAGCGATGGCGGCCGCGTGGCAACGCTGACGCTCAGCTCTGCACAGGCTGCTGCATTGCGCGCCTCGCTGGTGCTGCGGGGGGGCCGGCGCAACGCCGGGCGATCCGTCCAAGGTGACGCTGCGTTTTGCCGGCAACGATGGCCGCGTGTTCGAGCAATCCGGTACCAGCTTCAGCACCAGTGGCAGTGACATCGGCTGGTCGCCGACGGTCAACGGCGACACCTTGCTGGTCGAGCTGTCGCTGCCGGCTGGGCAATACCCGCAGAACTTCAGCCTGTCGGTGCCGCAGTTGTCGCACCTGGACATCAGCCCCACCGCCAACCCGCGCGATATGATGACCATTGCCATTGGCGAGAGCGATTCCTGCCAGAACGACATCGTTTGCCGCGCCAACCCCACCGCCGGTTTCACCAGTGCGTCCAAGGCCGTGGCGCGCATGGTGTTCACCACCAGCCAGGGCTCGTTCCTGTGCACGGGCACCTTGCTCAACAACACCAACACGCCCAAGCGCAATCTGTTCTGGACCGCCGCACACTGCATCAGCACGCAGACGGTGGCCAATTCGCTGCAGACCTATTGGTTCTACGATGCGGCCAGCTGCAACGGCAATACCGCCAGTGCGCAGGCCACCACGTTGACCGGCGGTGCGTTCCTGCGCCATGCCAACACCACGCGTGACCCCGCATTGCTGGAGCTCAAGACCGCACCGCCCAGCGGCGCGTTCTACGCGGCGTGGAATAGCGCAGCCATCGGGGCCACCGGCACATCGATCATCGGCATCCATCACCCCTCTGGCGACGTGAAGAAGTACTCGCTGGGCTCGGTCACCGGGCTGAACACCTCCATCGACGGCAAGACCCCGCTGT
>Ga0114992_100077_pt1 | contig 18081 bp, 9 predicted proteins | sample MSEELM_DM5_FD_89584 | JGI IMG/M metagenome (GOLD analysis project Ga0114992, IMG submission 89584) | Subsurface microbial communities from deep shales in West Virginia, USA - MSEEL M_DM5 | ecosystem: Environmental > Aquatic > Deep subsurface > Shale gas/oil reservoir > Produced water/Flow back ... | reverse complement strand
TGATCGGCAAGCGTACGGAGATCCTGGGCGGCGTGATCCTGATCCTCATCGGCAGCACCATCCTCTACGAACACCTCAGCGGCGCGGCGTAGGCAGCGCGATTGCCGTGGTAGGAGCGCGCTTGCGCACGATGGGGCGTTATCGGTGATGTGGCGTTCTCGGTAACGCTTCATCGCGCGCGAGCGCGCTCCTACCGTGTTGCGTGTCCTGTAAGAAGCGTGGTGCATCATAGATGCCGCCGTGCATCAACGCATCTTGTCGCGATGGGCGCTCAAGAATGCGCACGGCGACATCAGCGACCGTTGCCTGCGCACAGGCTCCTGGATCAGGGCACGACTCACTCGTAGGAGCGCGCTCGCGCGCGATGGGCATTCCCGGTGATGTGTGGCGTTCCCGGTACGGCTTCATCGCGCGCAAGCGCGCTCCTACGGTGTTGCGTGTTTTGTAAGTAGCGCGATCAAGCTGCAACTAACGCACGTCACCGCATGGTGTCGTGATACGCACTCAAGAACGCGCGCAATGACGCCGGTTTGACCGGTTTGGTGAGCAGGCGGTAGCCGCGTTGGCGCGCCAGTTGCTTGAGTTCATCGCGGCCGTCGGCGGTGAGCAGTGCGCCGGCGATCGGGTCCACGGCGGCGGCCTGCAAGGCGTCCAGGGTGTCCAGGCCATCGAGGCGGTCGTGCAGGTGGTAGTCCACCAGCATCACGTCCGGGCGTTCGCGGGCAAGCTCCAGCGCCTGGTCCACGGTGCTGGCAGTGATCACCTCCACCTGCCAGCGGCCGAGCAGCGCGCGCATGCCGTCCAGAATCTCGCGGTCGTTGTCCACGCACAGCACGCGCAACCCGGCCAGCGAATCGCCGCTGGCCTGCGGGCGCACCGCCAGCACCGGCACCGGTGCGGCCGGCACCGCGTCCACGCGCGGCAGCAGGATCGAGAACATGCTGCCCTGGCCCACCTGGCTGCGCGCGCTCAGGTCGTGATCGAGCAGGCGCGAGATGCGCTGGCAGATCGACAGGCCCAGCCCCAGCCCTTGTTCGCCCCAGTCGAATGGCTGCTGGTAGCGGCGAAATTCCTCGAAGATCTGCCGCATGTGGTGCTCGGGAATGCCCGGGCCGGTGTCCCACACCTGCAGCTCCACCTGCGCGCCGCGCCCGCGCATGCCCAGCACGATGCGGCCCTGGCGGGTGTAGCGCAGCGCATTGGCCAGAAAGTTCTGCATCACCCGGCGCAGCAGGCGGCGGTCGCTACGCACCCACAGCGCGCGGGCGTGCACCTGCAGCCGCAGCCCGCGGCTGGCCGCCACCGGCGCGTATTGCGCGGCCAGCTCGTGCATCAAGGCACTGGCATCGAAATCCTCCACCGTGGGCCGCAAGCCGCCGGCATCCAGCCGCGAGACGTCGAGCAGGCCGTCCAGCAACTCTTCGGCTGCACGCAGCGAGGCATCTACGCGCTCGGCCAGGTGGCGCTGTTCTTCGTTGTTCTGGTGGCTCTCGCGCAATGCCGAAGCAAACAGCCGCGCGGCGTTGAGCGGCTGCAACACGTCGTGGCTGATCGCCGCCAGAAAGCGCGTCTTGGACTGCTGCGCCAGCTCGGCCTCGCGCGAGCGGTCGGCCACGCGTTGCTCCAGGTTTTCGTTGGCGTCCAGCAGCGCGCGCTCGGCGCGCTTGTAGTCGGTGATGTCGTTGTAGCTGGTGACGTAGCCGCCGCCGGGCAGCGCCTGGCCACGCATTTCGATCACCTTGCCGTCGCTGCGGGTGCGCTCGAACACGTGCGGCGAGCCGGCGCGCATGTGGCGGATACGGCGGTCGATCTGGTCTTCGATGTCGCCCTCGCCCAGCTCGCCGCGCTCGGCGTTGTAGCGGATCAGGTCCGCCACCGGGCGGCCGACGTAGAGCATGCCGTCGGGGTAGCCGAACAGCTGCTGGTAGCGGCGATTCCACGCGGTCAGGCGCATGTCCGGGTCGACCACGCTGACCGCGGCGCTGATGTTTTCCAATGTGGTGGAAAGAATTTCGCGATTGAAGCGCAGCTCCTGGCCGGCCTCGTCGAGCACCGCCACCACCTCGCCCAGCTCCATGCCCGAGCCACGCAACAGGCTGGTCAGCACCAGCCGCGCGGAAGCGGCGCCAATGGACGCGGCCAGCAGGCGCTCGGTGAACTGCACCCAGGCGCGGTCGGCCACTGCGGTGGGCTGCAGCTCGCGTTCCAGCAACTGCGCCTGATCCAGAAACGCACGATGCGCATGCCGCTCGCCCACCACGCGCTCGGCCAGCGCCTGCAGGTCGGCCACATGCACGTGGCCAGGCCATTCGCCGGCCACCGCCGGCCGCTGCGAATACGGGTCCAGGAACGGCGCTGCGCGCAGGCGCTCGTCCACACCGGGCCGCCAGCGCGCCGACACCACCATCATGGTGCCGGTATTGATCAGCAGCGACCAGAACGTGCCATGCGCCAGCGGGTCCCAGCCGCTCATGCCGAACAGTTGCTGCGGCTGAAGCCAGCCGATGCCGAACGGGCCATCCACCAGCCACTCCGGCTGCAGCCAGCCGGCGCGCGTGGCCGCCGGCAGCAGCAGCGTGTAGATCCAGGTCATGAAGCCCAGCACCATGCCGGTCTCCACGCCCTTGCGGCTGGCGCCGCGCCAGTACAGCCCGCCGATCACGCCCGGCGCGAACTGCGCCACCGCCGCGAACGCCATCAACCCGTAGGCGGCCAGCGTGGTGTCGTTGGCCACGCTGCGGTGGTAGCCGTAGGCGATCAACGCCAGCAACAGGATTGCCACGCGGCGGATCCACAACACCCGCGAGGCCACGGTGGCGCGCGCGTCGGCACTACTGCGCCGGCGCAGCAGCACCGGCATCACCAGGTCGTTGCTGACCATGGTGGCCAGCGCGATGCTGGCCACGATCACCATGCCGGTGGCCGCAGAGAACCCGCCCACGTAGGCCACCAGTGCCAGCACGGTGTTGCCCTGGCTCAGCGGCAGCGCCAGCACCACCGCATCGTCCACCACCGAGCTGTCCTGGCCGAACAAGGCCACACCGGCCGAGGCGATGGGCACCACCATCGCCGAGATGATCACCAGGTAGGCGCCGAACAACCAGCGCGCGCGGCGGATGTCGCCGACATCGCTGCATTCCACCACCGCCACATGGAACTGCCGCGGCAGGCACACCACGGCCAGGAAGCTGAGCAAGGTCTGCGAGATGAAGCCTACCGATGGCGTGTGCTGGAACAGTGTGCGCGCCGAATCGGCGATGTGCAGCTGGTGATCACCCAGCCACAGCCAGGCGAACACGCCCACCGCCACGATCGCCACCAGCTTGATCACCGACTCCAGCGCAATCGCCAGCATCATGCCGTGGTGATGCTCGGTGGCATCCACCTGGCGGGTGCCGAACAAGGTGGCGAACAACGCCATCAGCAACGCCACGTATAGCGCCGGATCGGCAAAGATGCCGCGCCCGGCGCTGCTGTGGCCGGTGAGCACTTCCAGGCTCATCGCCACCGCTTTGTACTGCAGGGCCAGGTAGGGAACGATGCCGACCAGCGCGATCACCGCCACCAGCGCCGCCAGCCGCCGCGAGCGGCCATAACGCGAGGAAATGAAGTCGGCGATGGAGACGGTGTTTTCGGCGCGCGCGATCAGCGCCAACCGTTCGATGATGCGCCAGCCAAACAGCAGCAACAGCAGCGGGCCCAGGTAGATCGGCAGGTAGCCGATGCCGTTGCGCACCGCCGAGCCCACGGCGCCGTAGAAGGTCCACGACGAGCAGTACACCGCCAACGCCAGGCTGTAGACCGCCGGCCGCAGCCACGGCCGCTCCGGGTACAGCGGGCGGTGATCGCCCCACCACGCCACCCCGAACAGCAGCGCGGCATATCCCAGCGAGACCAGCAGCAGTATCCAGCTCGAGACCAACGGGCTTCCTAGGCGGGAATGCGAGGGGGGAGTTTACGCAGTGGGGTCGGAAATCGGGAATCGGGAATCGGGAATCGGGAATCGGGAATCGGGAATCGGGAATGGGGAATGGGGAGTCGGGAATCGCAAGAGCGGCTGGCTGGGGCGCGGTGGAGGGTGTTGGCTATGGCGGTGGATGCCGGTTATCCGCGCAGGGCACTGGCCGGCGTCCGCTGGCCGGCTGTCGTAGGAGCGCGCTTGCGCGCGATGGGCTTCACCGGGACGCCCTTCGTGCTCCTCACCCACGCTGCGCCGTTATCCGAGCGCTTAGCGCGGGCAGCCGTATCTGCCGCTGGGCCGTAGCTACAGCTACTAGATGAGGCGCCCTGCCGGACGTGCACGGCCTGGGGGCTAACAGCCGCGGTGAGACGGCGCTATGCGTTCGGCGTATCGGGACAGCTTCATCGCGCGCAAGCGCGCTCCTACAGGGCGTTGTGTTCGTGGCGACTGGCTGGTGGCGGCCTGCGGGGGGCATCGAGAACCGCATGTGCTGTCGTATCGAAACGCGCGTGGCCTATCCGTTGGCGTTTAACGTGACAGCGCGGCCGATGGCGCCCATCCGCACAGGAACGATCTGGCCAACGTCCGCTGCCCCGCTCCCGTAGGAGCGCGCTCGCGCGCGATGGGCTCTACCAGCGATGGGCGTCACCAGGAACCCCATCGCGCACCTCAATCCTCAACACTGCGCCGTCAAACGCTCCACCGTCACCGGGCGCTTAGCCCGGCAACCGTACCTGGAGCTGGTAGGTGCGTCCGGCGACGATGCCGTGCACGCGCTGGTCCGGGCTGACCACGCCATCCACCTGCACTTCCAGCTGCGTGCGGCCCGGCTCGCGGGTCAGGGCCACCTCGAACTGCGCGCCGCGGAACTGCCGGGTCACCTGCGCCTGCGGCCAGTGCGAGGGCAGTTGCGGGCGCACCGCCAGTGCATCGCCGTCACCCACCAGCCCGAACAGGCCCTCGAGCACGCAGCGGTACACCCAGGCCACCGTGCCGGTGTTGAAGAGCTGGCTGGAACGCCCGGCGGTACGCGGATACTGGTGCCAGGCACCGCGGTAGTAATTGGGCAGCGACACCGGCAGATGGCCGCGTTGCAGCGCGTCGGCCATGTCCGGGCCCGGCAACATGGCGCGCAGGATCTCCCAGGCACGATCGGCGTCGCCGATCTGATACAGGCTGTAGAGATAGAACGCCACCGCGTGGTTGTAGACCGCACCGTTCTCCGCGGCGCCCGGCCATTTCTGGGTCAGGCGGCCCACGTCGTCGCGCATGTGCGTGTACGCCGGCGCCAGCATCACCGGCCCGTACGGGGTATGCAGTTGCTCGCGCACCGCGTCCAGCAGTGCCGTGCGTTGTTCGGCATCGGCGGTCCCGGCCAGCAGCGCCCAGCTCTGTGGATTGAGATAGATACGGCCTTCTTCATCGTCGGCGATGCCGAAGCGCACGCCATCATCGGTGATGCCGCGCGCATACCAGTGGCCATCCCACAGCTCGCGGTTGGCGGCAGCGTTGACCTCCTCCACCGCCTGGCCGAACTGCGTTGCCTGCGCGCTGCGCCCGTTAGCGGCGCAGATCCCGGACCACAGCCGCAGCGCATAGGCCGTGGCCACGGTCAGCCAGCCGGACACCCCCACGCCGCGCCAGCCCACCATGTTCATCGGGTCGTTCCAATCGCCTTGCGCGATGAAGCTCAGCCCGCGTGCATCGCGCGCATCCAGCAGCCATTGCATCGCTGCGTCCAGCCGCGCGGCCACGCTGAGCGCCTGCCCGTCGTGCGTGCGCACCACCGCATCCAACACTGCTACATCGCCGGTTTCGGCCAGATACGCATCCAGGAAGATCGGCAGCCACACGCAGTGGTCGGTATGCGGCACCTGGTTGATGTATTTGAGCTCGGCACCTTCCACCAGCAGGATGCCGTCCGGCATCGCGCCGCTGGGCTCCTGCTGCGACAACGCATGCAGCAACGCCGCGCGCGCAGTGGCCGGCTGCAGGTAGGCCATGCCCATGTGGTCCTGCAGATAGTTGCGCGTCTGCGGATCGGTGGTCAGGCGATTGACGTCGCCGTGATAGAACACCTGGCGCGGCAACCAGTGATTGACCAGGTTGTCCAGCGCCGCATCGGGCGTGGCGATCTGCACGCAGCCGCGCCCGGCCTGCAGATACTGCGCGTAGTCCTGCGCGGCAGCGGCGAAACCTTCGGCCGACAGGTACCGCGCACGCAGGGCCGCAATCTCCGCATCGTCCTTGGCCGGGCCGAACGCAAAGCGATACACCGTTGCCGCATCCGGCTCCAGGCTGAGCCGGTACTGCAGCGCCGCGGCGGGGTTTTCGTAATGCGCGTCGTGGTTGCCTAACTGCTCGGCCTGCACCGCCGACGGTGCATGCAACCCGCCCTCGCCTTCGAACGCCATCTGCTGCGCGTCCCAGGCCACCGGCGGCTGCTCATGCAGCAAGAATGTGCAGTCCTTGAAATCGCGCTGACGGAAGTAGTCATCCACCTTTTGATACGGCGTCACGCTGCGGCAGACAATGCCACCCAGCTCCGGCGAGTAACCGCCGCTCTGGTGCATCCACGACATGTAGCCGATCGGGAAATACGGATACAGGCTGAGCCGCCGCGTACGCCCGGACTGGTTGTGCACGCGGCATTCCCATAGCTCCACCGCATCGTCGGTGGGCAACGACACGCACAGCTCCACCACGATGCCGTCGTGGCGCACCCGCCAGCGCACATCGTGCTTGCCGGCGGAGAACTCGAACGCTTCCGCCGGCACACGCACCGGCTCATGCGGCACCGAATACAGCGCGCCGGTGTCTTCGTCCTTGAGGTAGAAGAAGCGCCCGGGGTGATGCGCGTAGTACGGCTGCTCCGGCATCATGAAATTGCGTGCTTCCAGCAGCGGCGCATGCGCGTACTTGGCCGGCTCCGGCTGCATGAATTGCGCGGTGGCGTAACCGCGGCAGGTCAGCTGCACCATCATGCGGCGGTTCCACAGGAAGCCGCCGGCCGTGGGCATGGCGGTGGGGCTGTAGAGCGCATAGCGCATGCCGTCAGCGCTGGGCGCCATCAACGTGGCGAGATCGTCGGGTGCGGGGGAAGCTGCAGACACGGTCAGGAGTGCTCCGGTTCGTCGCGCTTGCGCGCGGCCAGTTCAAGCTGGATGCGGCGTAGCAGGCCGTCGTCCAGCGGGTAAAAACGCATGGTCCAGGCGGCCAGCAAAGCCACCACGCCGGGGATCACCGTCAACAGCAGCACGATGCCGGTCAACGACGCTTGCGACTGCGCGCTGTTGGCGACATAGCCCATGCCGGCCAGCACCCAGGCGATACCGGCCGAGGCCAGTGCGCCGCCGAGTTTCTGCGAGAACGTGGCCGCGGCAAAGGTCATCGCGGTGGCACGCCGCCCGGTGCTCCATTCGGTGTAGTCGGCGCTGTCGGCATACATCGAGAACGCCAATGGCGATTTCGGCCCCAGCGCCACGCCGATCAGCATGTTCAAGGCGAAGATCGCCCACACCATATCGGCGGGGATGAAGAACATCAGGCAGCTGAGCAGGCCCACGATGGCCATCAGCGCAGTCATCAGCGTTCGCTTGTCCCAGTGACGCGTCAGCAGCGGCGTGATTGCCGCACCCACCGCCAGCGACACCGAATAGCCACCCAGAAACAACCCGGTGAGCTCCGGGCGCTGCACGTAATACTTGAGGTAGTACACGCCGGCGCCGCCGCGCATCACGATGGTGATCATGATGATCAACGACAGCACGAACAGCACACACCACGGGCGGTTGTGCAGCAGGTCGGCGATGTCCTGGCGGATCGGCGAGCGCTGCTGCGGCGGTGGCTGCACACGTTCGCGCGTGGTCAGCGCCACGGTGACGAACAACGCCACCGCCACCGCGCCATACAGCATCATCGTGCGTTGCCAGCCCAGCGCATCGTTGCCACCGCCGAACCACTTCACCAGATCCATCGTGCAGTAATTGACCAGCGTGGTGCCGGCAAAGGCGGCGATGAAGCGCAGGCTGATCAGACTGGTGCGCTGGTTGCTGTCGGCGGTGATCACGCCCGACAACGCCGAGTACGGAATGCTCACCACCGTGTAGGCCAGCATCATCACCAGGAAGCTGATCGTGGCCCACCACATGCGCCCGTTCTGATCCAGCGCCGGCGTGGTGTAGGCGAGCACGCCGGTCACCGCCATCGGGACGGCGCCCCACAACAGATACGGGCGGAACTTGCCCCAGCGGCTGCGCGTGCGGTCGGCCAGCGCGCCCATCGCCGGGTCGGCGATCGCATCGGCGATCTTGGTAAGCAGGATCATCGTGCCCACGGCCGCGGCCGGTAGGTGCATGGTGTCGGTGTAGAAGATCAGCAGGAACGCGGAAATGTTGGCCCAGTACAGATTCAGGCCCAGATCGCCGGCACCGTAACCGAGTTTTTCGCGCAGGCGCAGTGGCGCCAACGGCGGAGGCGTTGCAGGCGATGACGTCATCGACAGACCTTCGGATGCGTTGAACCCGGCGGAGCGCCCCGTTACGCTTCTGGACCGCTCACCTGGCAAGGAGCGCCGACGCTACACCACGCATCGGCCTGCCGCCAACGTGAAATCCGGCAACATGCCGAATCGATCCGGAGATATAACCTGACGTGATGGAGACTGCAGCAGCTGCCACGCCCGCGTCCGCTTCGCCCCTGGCCATCGTGGTGATGGGCGTTTCGGGCAGCGGCAAGACCACCATTGCGCAGGCCCTGGCCACGCACTACGGCTTCCGTTTTCTCGATGCCGACGACTATCACAGCGTGGCCGCGCGCGCGCAGATGGCATCCGGGCAACCGCTCACCGATGCGATGCGGCTGCCCTGGGTAGAGCTGCTGTCGGCGACCTTGCGCGACTGTGTGCAGAGCGGTGAATCGGTGGTGCTGGCGTTCTCCGGATTGCGCGGCACGCACCGCCAATTGCTGCGTCGCAGCGGGGTTCCGATGCGCTTTGTGTTCCTGCATGCCGCGCCGCACGTGATCGCCGCACGCCTGAGCGCGCGTGCGGGCCATTTCATGCCGCCGAGCCTGCTCGACAGCCAGCTGCAGACGCTGGAACTGCCGCTGGACGAAGCCGACGTGGTATCGGTGGACGTGGATGCCACCGTGCCGGAGGTGGTGCAGGACGCGATCGCGCAGCTGGCATTGGAGTAACGCAAACGCGTTGCAGCGGTAGTGGCAGTGACAGTGGGATCGATGGGTCGCATGTGTGGGTGGCGTGCGTGCGATAACGCCGCTGCAACGCCAACTCAGGTGCGGTGACGGCGTGATGCGTGGCAGCGCGTGGGGTCCGCCGCACAGCATGTAGCTGCAACTTGCGGATGCGATAGAAATTGCTGCCGCAGAACGTGCTGCTGACGCTGCGGCGCACGGCACGTTGCAGCAAACGGCACCATCGCGTTCGCACTCGGCGACGATGCGCAGCTGGCTGCCTCCGCGACATCCAACTCAATGCGCCCTCGCATATCCGCGGGCACGCGCCAATACGTAATCGGTGCATGCATCGAACCCCACCGTGACCCGCGCGCGCGTAGACACGCAGCATGCTGCGCCGCTACAGGATTGAACGCATCGAGCCGCTTGAAACGCGGCGTATTGGTGGTCTGCAGATGCCGCAATGCAGGGCAGCTCACGCGAGTGCCAGGCGTCACACAGAATGCGCAACGTGGCCAGGTTACTTTCAGTAGACCGCTGTTTTACAGGGGTTTGCGTGATCGTCCGATTGAATCATTTTGTCTATCGCAGCCCGCGCAGATCGTGATGCATCATCAGTATTTGTGCGAATAACGAACGCGCTGAACAGAATTTTTCCAAGCTGGTACTACCAGACACAACCAGACCCGACCGCGACATGAACACGGCGCCACCGATGGGTTGCACGGTCATCGCAATCGGCGATCTTCACCACGCAGATCCGGGGGGATTCAGCGCTTTCCTTCACCAATGGACACGCCGTGATGACCAATTCTCTTCGCCGCTTGCGGTTTCGCAGTTTGACGCTCATCCCCTGCCTGCTCGCCAGCGCAGTGGCTTTCGCCCAGTCCGGCACAACCGTCCCACCGTCGGTGTCCTCCCTGGATACCCGCGCCTTTGCAGCGTCCGGCCAGGTCTGGCGTTCCTTTGGCAGCAATCTTCCGTTTGCCAGCCCAAATAATTGGCCTACCGCCGGTGGCGGTTATTTCAACAGCCGCTTCGCGCCTGGCGAATGGAAGATCAATCGCACCACCGCCCCGACCCTCAAGCCGGCGTGGACCTTGACCACCACTGGCGATATCTCGGCGACGCCGAGCGTAGAAGGCGGCACGTTGTACGTGCCCGACTGGGGCGGCACGCTGTATAGCGTGGACACGCAGAGCGGCAAGCCGAACTGGCAGGCCAAGCTGTCCGACTACACCGGCAACGCCAACTCGGTGACCCGCAATACCCCAGCCATCAGCGGCAAGAGCATCATCGTTGGCGACCAGGCCTCCGGTACGGTGATGGCGATCGACAAGAAGACCGGCAAGTTGCTGTGGAGTAGCGTGGCCGAATCCAATCCGCAGGCACGCATCACTTCTTCGCCGGTGATCTACGGCAACCGTATCTACGTAGGTATTTCCTCGGGTGACTGGGGCAACCTGGCCGCCAACCACACCTTCAGCTTCCGCGGCAGCGTAGTGGCACTGGATCTGAACACCGGCAAGAAGGTGTGGCAGTTCTACAACGTGCCCGAGGGCTATACCGGCGCATCGGTGTGGGGCCAGGTGGCAATCGATCCGATCAGCCGCCGCCTGTATTTCGGCACCGGCAACAACTACAACATCCCCGCTGGCGTGGGCAATTGCGTCTCCAATGCGCGCTCCTACCTCGGCAGCGAACTCACCGTGCAGGATGAGTTGAACTGCATGGCGCCGGACAACTACGTCGACTCGGTGGTCGCCTTGAACCTGGACACCGGCAAGCTGGCCTGGGCCGACCGCGCGCAGGGCTACGACGCCTGGAACCTGTCCTGCATCGTGGCGCCCACCAATGGGCTGTGCCCGAACACGCAGGCCACCAACCTGACCGGGCCTGACTACGACTTCGGCGGCGCCGGCGTACAGCTGTTCACCGTCTGGCGCGACGGCAAGCCGCAGCAGTTGGTCGGCGCTGGCCAGAAGAGCGGCATTTACTGGGCCTTCGACGCCAGGACTGGCGCCAAGGTGTGGTCCACGCAGGTGGGCCCGGGCGGCACCACCGGCGGCGTCGAGTGGGGCACCGCGTTCGACCCGTACAAGTCGCAGGTCTATGTGGCCATCAATAACAGCTCCAACGCCACCTATACCCTGGGGCCGGACAACACCGTCAGCCACAACGGCGGCTCGTGGGCGGCGCTGGATGCGGCCACCGGCAAGATCAAGTGGCAGGTCAAGGTGCCCGGCGTGAACAGCGTCAACCCGAACGTGCCGGCCGGTGGCCAGGGCTCGCTGACCGTGTCGCCGAACCTGCTGTACGCCGGTTCGATGGCCGGCAACATGGTTGCCCTGGATACCGACACCGGCGCCACGTTGTGGAACTACAACGCCACCGGTTCGGTGATCAGCTCGCCGGCAGTGGTCGATGGCGCGCTGTACTGGGGCGCGGGCTATGGCCGCTTCAACTTCGGCACCGCCGCCACCAGCAACCAGCTGATCAAGTTCGTGCCAGAGAAAGGCGCGGCCAAGTAATCGGCAAGTACGTGCGCTGCGTTGAATGACGCGCAGTGACAGCAAAACAACGACGCCACCTTCGGGTGGCGTCGTTGTGTGTGGCGCCAAGCGACGGGCCACATCCGATGTGCATGTGCACTTGATCGGCGCCCTCATTGCTGCACGTCCCACACCCGGCCTTGCTTCGAGCGCGACCACGTCCTACAGCCGCGTGACCTGGCATAAGCGGATCTGTCCCGCCTCCAGCCCATGCGCTTCGGCCGCGCGACGGCGCAACGCGCACACCAGTTCTGCGGCATCGAGCACACCATCGGCAGGCACCGCCACGCTGTGGGCCAGTTGCCCCCACAGCACCGGCCGACCATCGCAATAGCCTTCGTAGTCGGCGAAGTAATGCAGCAGCTGCTGCTCAGGTGCCAACGTGGACATCGCCCTGAATCTCCGTGCAGCCCAGATGTTCCAGCGCGATCTCCAGCCCAAGCAAATAACTCTGCGCGCAATAGCCACGCACGATTGCCACACGCTGGCCCAGCCCGGCGGGCAAACAACGCTCCGGCCGGTCCGTGCTGTCGTCGTGGGCTTCCACATACGGATACGCCAGCCCGGCGAGCACGCAGTGCAGCCGCACGCTGTCCACGCAGTTGCCCGGATCGATCAGCGCGATCTCCATGCGCGCCTGCCCGGCCACGCGTAAGGCATCCAGCAACTCCTGCTCCGACCCACAGGCGCGCAGCGCCACCGTCTTGCCCGCATCCCCGGCGCAGCGCACCAACTGGGTGATCACCGCACGCGGCAATGCCTGCGGCCCACGCACCAGCGACGACGCCGCTTCCGGCCCACGCAGAATCATGATCGACATGTCGGCGGCCTCAGGCAGCCACGCGCATCGGCGCATGCAGCGCAGGCAAACACCGCGCCGCAATGCCGAGTGACATCGCATACGCACGCGGCGCATCGTGCGGCGTGATTACCACCGCCAGCGGCGCATGCTGCGGATGCAGCCACGGCTCCAGCTCCTGGCCGGCGTCGGCATGCAGCTCGATGTACGGCGTGGGCAAGGCATCTACTGCCGCACGCAAGGCCGTCGCACACGTCCGCTCGGACAGCGGCAGATCGCCGGAATCAAGCAGCACCAGTTCCACATCGGAATCGCCACCGGCTGCCTGCAGCCCGGCAATCAGGCTCGCAAGGTCAGCACACGCCAGCGTGCGCAGGTCACGCCCGGCACACAGCGGCAGCGGCGCCACCGGTATCGCATCGGACTGCGGGCCACGCAAAATCAGGATACACATCGTCTTCGACTCAACGCACCACGGTGCGGGAGTGCCAAAGTAGGCCTGCCGGGCATAAAGCGGCTATGCGTACGTCAGAGTGCCGGCATAAAGAGTTAGTAAATACATAGAAATGGACGCGCGTCGATCCGATCACTCGCACTCCAAGAATAAAGGCAGCCGTGGTAGCGCTACAGCTTGATCGCGGACTGCTACAGGGATTTTATCCTCGGCCCGATCAATCCTAAGGCATTATGCTGTTCGAATGAGATCCCCCCTCTCGGCAAGATATCGAAGCATCCACCCGTAAAAAAGGCCGGCAGTAATTTTGAAGTCCCAAATTGGGTCACCTTCTCCAAACTGACGTTTGCCGCTGCCTTTGCCATATAGCTCGATCGCGCTCACCATAACGCTAGGGTCACTCATAAATAGCGCCTCGCGCAAAGCATCTACCTTTTCGGCAAACTTGAAAACATCTTCGCGTCTAAGCTGGTGGCCGAGCCTATGCCCTAGTTTATTTCGCAATCCATTTAGCTCAAGCGTCGCCAACCCCATCTCCACTGGCATTCCAAACGCAGTGGCGAGTTGAACTTTGTGAGAAAAGTTTTGAGGCAATGTGATTATCTTTGCAGTTTCGATCGTGATTGACGAATTTATGAATACGGCCAGTAACTCCTCAATGTGAAGGTGGAGGCGAAGCACGCAACCGATAATATCCTCAGTCTCGAGGGCCCTGACAAATTCGTCTTGAGGGGAGGGTCCGATAAAATCTGCACTAGTCACCATTGACCATCCTTCCTTCTCGAATTTCGATATAGCTAAATTATGTCGACTCCCAGCAATTCAGTGCTAGATAAAGCTAAAAGTCTGCACTTTGATTTCATTCGCCGAAGCCGGAGAGCGCTAATCCGCTAAGGCTCTTTCGCCCGGCATCTATTGGTCTTAGTTGGCTAACCAATGTTCGTTATGTTCGCAAACCTGCTCAGCGTGCGGAAGATCTCGATGTCAAACACGCCACGACAATACACCTTCATGCTCTTGCCGTACCCGCTCTTCTGGACAAAAAGCTACTTCTCCCGCCGCCAATTGATCGATCCCTTGGTCTCCACCGTGCTGGATTCGGCTTCCACATCGAAGCCACGGCTGAGCAGGTATTTGAGCGTGAGCACCGAGCCGCTGCCGACCATCGAGACGCCGTAGCCGACGTAGAGTTTCGGCGAAAGATATTTGCCGAAGCCCACGACCGAGCCGACGGTGCTGGATTCGCTCACCCCGGCTTCGTCGAGGCCGAGCTTTGCGCCGATCTGCGAGGCGATCAGGCTGCTGCCGGCCGAGAGCGCGGCCGAGGCGGCGCTGACCTGCTGGGTTTCGTCGCTGCTGGCGGTGGACAGGCCGCGGCCGAGCACCAGGTACGACAGCGCTTCGGATTGCGACATTGCCGGCTCCGACCACACATCCGCACGCGGCGATTCGGCGCGTCCGCTGACGTCGATGCCGGCGGTGACGTCGCCGATCTTGCGTTCGGCGCGCAGGCTCACGCGCGGATCGGAGACGATGTTGTTGTTCCAGGTCAGCTGGCCGCGGCTGATGGTCAGATCCTGGCCATAAGCCTTGTAGCGGCCACGCACGTCCAGCCCGCCATTGGCGGTCATTTCGCGGCCCGGGCGCGCGCGGATCTGCATCTGCCCGCTCAGCCCGCCTTTCAGGCCGAAACCGCTCATATTGACCTTGTCGCCGAGCACGATGGCCAGGTCCATATCCAGCGGCGAAGCGGGTGCGGCTTCCGGGTCCACCGGGTCCAGCACCACCACGTCTTCGGACACCGAGGTGCCGCGGTCGAGCCGTTCCAGATCGATGTCGGCCTCGGGCACGGTGACCTTGCCACGCAGCTGCATGGTGGTGTCGACGATGCCGAACTGCATGTCCGGGTTGGCGACGATGCGCAACTCGCTGGTGTTATAGGCCAGCACGTTTTCACCGCGGATATTGAGCAGCAGCGGCGTGCTGGTGCCGAACCACGACAGCCCGCCATCGATGTTGAGCGTGCCATCGCCGGACTTGGCCGAGGCGGTGATCTTGGCCGAGCCATCCGGCAGCGCGTCGAAGCGGCCCTTGCCTTCGCTCAGGGTCAGGCCCATCGACGGGTATTCGGCGGTGAAATCGCTCAAGGTCGCATCGCCGCCGAGCAGCGGTTTGTCGCGCGTGCCGCGCAGGCTCACGTGGCCTTCGACCAGCCCCTTGGGGCGCACCACATCGGCCACCACCAGCTCCAGCCAATACAGCCGCGACATGTTGAGATACAGCTCGCCGTTGAGCGGCGCGTACGCATCCCAACCGGTGTTGAACTTGGCGTCCACAAAGCCATTGCCCTGGAAGCCCACGCCGAGCTTGCCCTGGATCTGTTGCGGGGTGAAATCGGCCTGCACGCTGAACTGGTCGTAGCGCAGCAACTCGCCACGATTGGGATTGCCGGCCACCGCCGCGTAGCGGTTCTCGCCCAGGCGCACGCCGCCTTCTGGCGAGGTAATGCGGAACGAGCCTTCCCAGGCATTGCCGCGTGGCTTGAAGCTGCCGTCCAGGGTGAGGTCGCCGCGCAGATAGATCTGCCGGCCTTCCTGCTTGGGCAGCCACGGCTGCACCAGCGACAATGGCAACGCATCGCCATGCACCACCATGCCCTCACGCGGCCAGTTGGCGCTGGCGCAGAGCGCGCCGCCGGTGGCTGCACCCAGGCAGGTATCGGACAAGGTGAAGGCCGCACCCTCGGTGCTGAACTGCGCCGGCTGGCGCAGCGCCCAGGCATCGCCCTTGGCCGGCACGATGCGCAGCGTGCTCACCTGCCCCTGCCAGCGCGCGCCGTTGCGGCGCATATCGCCCTGCAGCGCGACGCTGGCCATGCTGTTGGCGATGTCCGCATCCAGCCGCAGCGCTTCCACCGCACCGCGTGCCTGCACGCGCACGCTATCCAGCACCACGCCCGCTTCGATGGCGGTGCCCTGCAAGGCCAGCTGCCCGTCGCTGCCGCTCCATGGCAGGCGCCCGCGCAGGCTCACGCTCTGCGCGCTGTAGTCGTTCCAGCGCAGGCCAGTGCCGGCCAGCTCGGCGGTGACAGTCGGCGCGTCGCGGCGGCCGTTGACCTGCAGCTGCCCACGCACGGTGCCGGTGGCGCCAGGCAACAGGTCGTCCAGCTGCAGCGGCTGCAATTGCGCAGCGATGTCGAGCTGATCGCCTACGGTGCCCTTGGCGTCGATGCGGCTGCTGCCCAGTGCCAGCTGCAGCTGACCTTCGCCCTGCGTGCCGCGCAAGGCGAACTTGCCATTGGCCGACAGCGCGCGTTGGCGCAACTGCCCGGTCAGGGTCGGGATGTCGGCGGTGGCCTCGTAGCCCGGTGAGACGCCCCCTGCCGGTGCTGGCAACTGGCGGCCCTTGGAGGCGACCTGGCCGGACAGATTGCCGTTCCAGCCCGGCACGAAATAGCCCGGGTCGAACTTGGCCAGCTGCGCGGTGAGGTCCCACTGCAGTGCGGGTGCCCAGGCCACCTCGCCGGTGAGATCCAGCGAGCCGCCCGGGGTCTTGGCCTGCACCTGCTTGAGCTGGGCACGCTGGTCGTTGCCGCGGCTGTCGAACACCAGTTCGGCCTGCTGGCCATCGCGCTGCACGGTGGCCCGCCCGATGGCGGCCCAGGCCTTGAGCGTCCCGGCCAGGCCCAGGCGCGCGTCGGTGAGTTCCACCGGCACCGCCGGCGCATCCGGGGTGGCGGGGTCTGCTGCAGGCGTGAAGCGCAGGCCGCTGGCATTGACCGAAAACCGGAAGCTGGCGTTGTCGGGGTCGCGGAAATCGGCGCTGCCGCGTAGCTGGGTGCGGCCTTCGAACGCATCGATGATCAACGGCTCCACCGTGAGCACCTGGTCTTGCAGGCTCACGTGCGAGGGCTGCAAGGTGGCGCTCAACTCGCCTTGTTTGACGCTGCCACGCAAGTCGGCCTTGCCGCCCTTGCCCGAGGCCTGCAGGTCCAGCGCGATCGGCGTGGCCGGCGGGGTCTCCTGCCCGGCGGGCGCCGGTATCAGCAGTGAGGTATCCAGGGCCTCGGTCACCGCCTTGAAGGCCCAGGTCGGGTCGTCGCGGCCGGTGAACACCAGGCTGGCGCGTAGCGGCGCCGGCGCACGCCCGGCGATCGCCACTTCCATCTTGTCCAGGTCACCGCGTGCCACCAGGCCCAGGCTGGCCGGCGTGCGCCCACGTGCGGCCGGCAACACCGCGGTGGCGGTGAGGTCGGCGCGGTAATCGTCACTGGGCACGTAATCGCCGTTGAGGCGGAAGTCGCCCATGTCGGTATCGACCACCAGATTGCGCGTGCGCAATTCGCCGGTGGCCACTTCCAGGCCGCCCTGCACGCGGTGCAGGGTGATCATGGGCTGTTGCAGCTGGGTGATACGCAGGTTGTCCACGCCGATGTGGTCGGCCTGGATCGCCAGCGGCACGTTGATCTGCGGCAGCGACTCCGGCCAGCTCGGCAGGGTGAAGGGCTCGTCGCTCTTGCCCAGGTTCAACGTGGCATTGCTGACCTGCACCGCATCCAGTTGCAGCTTGCGGCCCAGCAGCGGGCGCAGGTCGGGTTCCAGGTACACGCGCTCGGCGGTGAAGTGGATGTCCTGATACCTGAAGTCGACATTGCGCAGGGTCAGCGGGCCGGCCACCGGGCCTTCGACGCTGCCATAGGTGAAGCTGGCACCCACCGGCAGGCGCGCGGTGACCTGGGCCAGCAACACATCGCGCCCGGCCACGGTCTGCAGCAACCAGTACAACGCAATCAATGCCAGCAGGCCCAGGCCGAGCACGGTCAGGCCGGAGCCCACCCAGAACCGGCGGCGCCGGTAGAAGCGCGGGCGCGGCGCGGGGCTGGTGGGGGGCGTTGGTGTACTCACAGGTTCGCCCCGATGTCGATGTAGAGCTGGAATTGCGAATCGGGGTCGTTCAAGCCGTGTGCAATATCCACCCGCACCGGCCCCACCGGCGAGCGCCAACGCAGGCCGAAGCCAATGCCGGTGCGCCAGTCCGGGGTGTCATCGAAGGCACTGCCGCTATCGACGAACACCGCCCCGCCCCACGGCCCGCCCTTGAGGTAATGCTCGTATTCGGC
>Ga0114992_100075_pt1 | contig 18561 bp, 17 predicted proteins | sample MSEELM_DM5_FD_89584 | JGI IMG/M metagenome (GOLD analysis project Ga0114992, IMG submission 89584) | Subsurface microbial communities from deep shales in West Virginia, USA - MSEEL M_DM5 | ecosystem: Environmental > Aquatic > Deep subsurface > Shale gas/oil reservoir > Produced water/Flow back ... | reverse complement strand
GGCGCAATTGGCGCGATGATCGAACCCATCGTCCCGGCCGTGCTGACGGCAAAGAGCAAGGGCGGTGAAGACCTGCTGTCGGCATCGGTGAAGGCAAACGTCAAGCGCACCGTGGACCGTCTGCGTGGTGCCTCCGAGCCGGCATTGCTGGAACCGCTGCGGGGCGGTAGCTGCCGTGTGGTCGGCGCCTACTACACGCTCAAGGACGGCAAGGTCGATTTCTTCGACGTCTGAGGCGGTGGCAACGCGCCGGCCTGCAGACTTTTCTGCTCCTGCTGCGCTGAAACATCTGAATTGAAAAAGCCGGCAGCGATGCCGGCTTTTCTCATGGCAACTGATTGTGCCGTCGCTGCTGCGACAACATCGGCCTCCAGGATTTACCGCTGGCGTTGACGGGCCTGCGTGCATCCCTGCGGCCGACGCATCAGAACCATTCCAGCAACGACACGCCCACGCCCACATAGGTGGCCTTGTGGTTGTAGTCGATCAGGCTCTCGCCGTAGCCATCGAACACCTGCACGTGGCCGCGCAACAGGTTGGTGATCGGGAAGCCGTAATCCAGTTGCACCGAGCCGTGCGAGCGGTCGCCGCCACGCAGCGAATGCCGGGCAATCAAGGCGAATTCGTGGCCATCCTTGTTATAGACCAGGGTGGCGTCGCCGCGGCCCATGTAATCCTCAATATCCGGATTATTGTCGTCGGCACGGTCTTCCTTGATACGGAACCACGGGCGCAAGGTCAGCGCCCAGTTTTCGCGATCCAGGCCGATGTTGAGGATCACCCGGTTCCAGGAACGCGACAGCGGGTCTTCGCGGCCGTTGGACATGTGATTGATGCTGATGCCGCTCATGCGGCCTTTCCAGCCGAAGATGCTGTAGTTGTTGCGAAACACCAGCATCGCTTCCGGCTCGTAATTGGTCTCGCGGAACGGGCGCGAGGCATCGGAGTTATAGGCCTGCCAGCGCGAGCTCTGGGTATAGCCCATCCAGATATCGCCGTTGTCGCCGAACAGATCCTCAACCACCTTGGTCTTGAAGCTCAGCTGGAACTTCAGTTCGGCGCTGTCCAGTTGCTGCGGCGTGCTGACCGAGTTGGCCGGGTTCGGCGATTGCGGCGTGCGGTTGGTGTCGCTGGTCCAGAATGCCGGCAACAGATAGACCGGCTTGTAGCCGCGTAGCTGGAAGGTCCCCAGCTTGGAATCCTTGGCCAGCTCCCAACGGCGGTCCAGCAGCGAGCCGCGGCCGGCATTGGCGACCGCTTCTTCCTTCGGCTGGTCCTGGCCGTCGGCGCGGAAGAAATCGCCCACGCGGCTGATCTTGCGGGTGTCTTCCGATTTGGCGGCCTGCTTGGCCAACTGCGCGGCGGCATCTGCCTCCTGCACGGCCTGCGGGGTATATCCCAGCGCCTGGTCGTAGCACGCCAGACGCGCGGCATCCGAAGTCACGGAGGTACAGGCCTGCGGCGATGCTAGCTGTGGAGCGATTTCCTGCGCGTGCGCCAGCGGCGCAGCGGCCAGGGCGATCAGCATTAGGGGACGGGTACGGTGCTTGGACATGGGTGCTGGCCGAGGTGGAGGCGCCACACAGGCGCAGAAGGGCGCAGGATAACGGTCGCGTCTGCATAAGCCATGTGTACACGGAGGCATAACAAGTCGGACGCGACTGCGGCCGCCGCTGGGCCAATGGTGCGCGCGCCGTCGCCGGTCCGCAGTTGTTGTCGCCTCAGAAAAACCAGGCGATCGCGAACACGCCCAGCATGCACATGCCCAGCGCCAGCTTGGTGGCAGTGCCGAACACGATGCCCAGCCAGGTGCCGATCCCCACCCTGGTGGCCTGACCGGTCTTGCGGGTCTGCCAGTATTCGCCGATCCACGCGCCGGCAAAGGGGCCCACGAACAGCCCGATCGGCATGAAGAAAATTCCGGCAATGGCGCCGATCACCGAGCCCCACAGCGCCAGCTTGCTGGCGCCGACCCGCTGCGCGCCGTACACCGTGGCCAGAAAGTCGATCAGGAAGGACAGCGCCGTCATGACGCCCAGCACCACCAGCGCGACCCATCCCACATGCGCGAAGCCGTCCGCCCAGGCCGCCAGCAACAGGCCGGCAAACACCAGCGGCAACCCGGGCAAGGCCGGCAGGATCACCCCGGCAAGCCCGACCAGGACCAGCACGCCGGCCAGAATGTAATAGACGACGGTGGTGTCCATGATGGTCTAGAAATGTCCTATTCCAGGGTTGACAAAAATGCGCAAGGGGTGCTTGAAATTTCGTTTTGTGCGGGTTAAGTTGCAGCCGCAGCTGTTTGCCGGGGTCACAGTGAATCGTGGCCTGATGCGGTAGATCGACCGATCCGCTACATCCTTGTACCTCGCTTCCTCCTTGCAACCAGCCACCGCCGCCAATTCCATACACAGTGTCGTAGGGAGTCAGTCGAGATGTCCAACATCGAACGCGAAAATGGTGTCGTGAAGTGGTTCAACGATGCCAAGGGCTTCGGCTTCATCAGCCGCGAAAATGGCGAGGATGTGTTCGTGCATTTCCGCGCGATCCAGATCCAGGGCTTCAAGAGCCTCAAGGAAGGTCAGAAGGTCAGCTTCACCGTCGTGCAAGGCCAGAAGGGCCTGCAGGCCGACGCGGTGCAGGTGGTCTGAGCACACGCATCGCGCAGACGGCAGAAAGGCCCGTTGCCGGGCCTTTCTGATCACTACGGCCTCAAGCTGCGTGCGCTCAGCGCAGCACGACCTTGCCGTTGACCACGCGCACATAGGCGTTTTCGCGCACGCCGGCCAGGTCGCGCTGGTTGACCATGATCACGCGGCCATCGTCCATGCGCACCTGCACGTCGTAGCTCTCGCTGGTGACGTTGTTCTGGATCGCGTTGCCGGCCAGGGCGCCTGCAGCGGCGCCGGCAACGGCAGACACGTTCTTGTTTCCCTTGCTGCCGCCGGTCTCCTTGGAGATCTGACGGCCGGCGACCGCGCCGACAATCCCGCCGAGCACCGCGCCGGTGCCGGTCGGAGCGCTACGGGTGGGGCCAACCTCATCGATGCGGGTGACGATGCCGCAATCCACGCAGCGGTTCTGCTGCGAGTAGCCGCCCTGGTCGTAGCCGCGGTCGCCGCGATAGCTGCCGTACTGGGGATGGGAGGTGGCGCAGCCGACCAGGGTTGCGGTGGCGGCCAGGCCAATGACGAGCAGTCGGGTCTTCATGAGGTCTCTCCAGGGATTCAGTAGGCGGTCGGGGCCGCGGCGACGTCATCCTGTGATGGTCCAGGTGAACGGCCTGCCAACTGGATCACTCCAGGCTTAACGAAACCCGAGCGAGGCCTTCATCGAAAGTCACGGTGGCAGGCCTCACAGGCCTCGGAAATCCGCGTCCGCGCCTGTGCCAGCGCAGCGCAATCAAGGTTCGGCGCGTGCAGTGGCGCAGCGATCGCAGCACGCAGTGCCTGCGCGTGTTCTTCAAAGCGCCGGTCTTCGCCCAGGTCGCCGAACATCGGCTCCAGGTCAGTGGCCAGCAGCCGCAGCGTCTGTAGCCGCGCGCCTTGTTTGATCGGTTCACAGCTGCCGCCGGATGGGCCGGGCAGGGCGCGCAGTTGATGGTCCATGACCTGCATCAGGCTGTCCGGCAGCGGGTCGCGCCGTGCCTGCAGCGTGCGCGCCACCATCACCGTGCAGACCAGGCCGATCAGCACGCCCAGCACGAGAACGAACCCATAGCGTGCCGCATGGGATTGCGCAGGAGGCGGTGCGGACATGGCTGCTCCAGGTGAGCGCGCCTTGGATGGGGCGCGTAAAATAGGCCGATGAAAGCACAATGGCGTGAACGCTTTGCCGGTATCGACCGGCTGTACGGAGTTGGCACGGTGGAGCGGCTGGCCGAGTGCCGGGTCGCGGTAGTGGGCATGGGCGGGGTGGGCTCGTGGGTGGTGGAGGCGCTGGCCCGCACCGGCGTGGGCCATCTGCGGCTGATCGATGCCGACGATCTATGTGTGTCCAACACCAATCGGCAGCTCCCGGCGCTGGCCGGCCAGTACGGGCGCAACAAGGCGCGCGCAATGGCCGAGCGCTGCGTGGCAATCAACCCGGAGATCGAGGCCGATGCGGTGGAATCATTTCTCACCGCCGGCAATATCGAGAGCCTGCTGGGCGAGGGCTTCGATCTGGTGATCGATGCCTGCGACAGTTTTCGCGTGAAAGTCGAAACCATCGCCTGGTGCCGGCGTCGCAAGCTGCCGCTGCTGACCGTGGGCGCGGCGGGCGGGCGTACCGACCCGACCCTGGTGCGTGTACGCGATGTCTCGCGCACCGAGCACGACGCGATGCTGGCACTGATCCGCAAGAAGCTGCGCAGCGACTTCAACTTTCCGAAAGGCGCCAAGCGCTACTTCGGCGTACCGGCGGTGTATTCGCTGGAGAACGTGAAGTACCCGCAAGCCGATGGCAGCGTTTGCGGCATTCGTCCGCAACTGGGCGCCGATGCCGCGCTCAAGCTGGACTGTGGTGCCGGGCTGGGCGCGGCCACCCACATCACCGGCACGTTCGCGTTCGTCGCGGTCGGGAAAGCGCTTGAGATGTTGCTCAAGCCCAAGAGCGCGGCAGCGTTGCCTGCCACGACGGATGCGGCGTCGTCGTAGCGTCTGGCCGCTGGTCTGCCAGTGATGGCGTGCTAGCGCACGCCGTCAGGCCTGCAAGCCGAACAGCCGCCGCGCGTTGGCGCTGGTTTGCGCCGCGATCGCTTCGGCCGGCTCGCCGCGTAGCTGCGCAATGCAGTCCAGCACGGTGCGCAGACGCGCCGGTTCGTTGCGTTGCCCGCGAATCCCCGCGTCCGGCTGGTCGGGCGCATCGGTTTCCAGCAGCAGATGCTGCAGCGGCATCTGCGCGGCCAAGCCGCGCAGGCGATTGGCGCGCGGATAGGTGACCGGCCCGCCAAGGCCGATCATGAAATCCAGCTTCCACAATTGCTGTGCCTGTTCCGGGCTGCCGGCAAAGCTGTGCACCACGCCGCGGATGCCGCCTACCGCCTTGATGCGCGCAATGACCTCCTCGACGGCGCGGCGCGCATGCACGATCAGCGGCAGATCGAAGCGCTTGGCGAGCTGTAGCTGGCCATCGAAGTAGTGCCGCTGGGTCTGCGCATCCAGGCCGTCGAGAAAGAAATCCAGGCCGCATTCGCCGATGGCGCACGGGCGCTCGCGCGCAATCCACTCGGCCAGCAATTCCAGATGTTCAGGACGATGCTGGTCCAGAAAGATCGGGTGCAGCCCGTACGCGGGATGCAGGCCCGGTGCCAGCGCGCAGGCTTCACGCAGGCCTGGCCAGCTGGCGGCGGTGATCGCCGGCACCACCTGCTGCATGACGCCGGCGGCCTGTGCCCGCGCAATCACCGCGGCGCGGTCGGCGTCGAACTCGCTTGCGTCCAGATGGCAGTGGCTGTCGATCAACCGCATCAGTCGCGCCGCACCGGTGCAGGCAGTGGCACCTTGCGCGTCTTCCAGTTGGCCAGCAGCAAGGTGCTCAGGCCGAACAGCAGTTCGTCCAGGAACGGAATGGGATCAGGCACCACCATGTCGACCAGGAACAGGGCGGCCGCCAGCTTGAACAAGGTGGGATATCGCAGCTTGCTGGCCCAGTCCAGGGCGCGTGAAGTCAGTGGATTACGCATGCGCAGGCTCCTGCTGTTAGCGATGCATGAAGTAACCGCTAGCTGAACTTAACTGCGGCATTCATGAGCGAGGGCGTTTTTGTTCAGGGTTCCCGTGCTGGAATCACGCCGTCAACAACGCGGCGTGTCCGCACGGAGCTGGTCATGAAGAGCAATACGACAACTATACTGGTCGCTGCTGGAGCGTTGCTGGTCGGAGGCGTGGCCACGGCTGCCTTCATGAATAACCGCCCGTCCTCGGGTGATTTCGTCGCCAACGGCGAGCCCGCACCGCGCGGCCTGGAATATGCCGATGTGGTGAAGGTTGCGCCGATCACCGAGCGCGAGCCGCAGTACGCGCAGGTCATCAACAGCAACGCCATTCGCGAAACCACCACCAGCTCCTCGCCGCGCGAAGTCTGCCGCGACGTGGTGGTGCAGGAGCGCCTGCCCGAACGCGACGGCAACGTCGGCGGCACGGTGGCCGGTGCCGTGATCGGCGGTCTGCTGGGTAACCAGGTGGGCGGCGGCAACGGCCGCAAGCTCGCCACCGTGGCCGGTGCAGTGGGCGGCGGCATGGTCGGCAACCGCGTCGATCGCAATCACGTGGGTGGCCGCGTGGTCGACCGCACCGAGCGTCAGTGCCATACCGAAAATGCCAACTCGCAGTCCTCGCGCGTGGTCGGCTATGACGTGACCTACCGCAATCAGGATGGCACCACCGCCACCATGCGCATGGACAGCAAGCCGGGCGAGCGCATTTCGCTGGGCGATGCCGACAACGTGGTGGGCTACGACGTGACCTACCGCTATGACGGTTTCGAGAAGACCGTGCGCATGAACGACAAGCCGGCCAGCGAGCGCCTGCCGGTGGTGGATGGTCAGCTGGTGACGCAGACCGCGTCGGCCGTGGACCGCCCGAGCAGCAGCACCCGTCAGTAAGCGTCAACGCGCACCAGCAGTTGGGTGCGCAGTAGAGAGAAGAGCCGGCATTGCCGGCTCTTCTCGTTTATGGGGACGCCGCGGCGCTGCCCGCGCGCAGAGCGCTCGCCTGTGGATGGCCGCCTGTGGACGGCGCAACTGGCAGATAATCGCCGCATCCCACCTGGAGGCGCGCAATGCCGGTACGGCCTGATGACTTGTTCGACGTGCGTGCGCAGCTCAGCGATGACGAACGCGCGGTGCAGGATGCGGTGGCACGTTTCACCGATACGCGGGTGCTGCCCGGCATCGGCGAGGCCTTCGATGCCGCGCGCTTCCCGCGTGAGCTGGTGCCCGAGCTGGCGTCGCTGGGCTTGCTGGGTGCCAGCCTGCCGGTGAGCGAGGGCGGCGCCGGCCTGGGCGCGGTGGCGTACGGGCTGATCTGCCAGGAGCTGGAGCGCGGCGATAGCGGCTTGCGCAGCTTTGTCAGCGTGCAATCGTCGCTGTGCATGTATCCCATCCATGCCTATGGCAGCGACGCACAACGGCGCCAGTGGCTGCCGGAGATGGCCGCCGGCCGGGTGATCGGCTGTTTCGGCTTGAGCGAGGCGCAGGGCGGCTCGGACCCGGCGGCGATGACCACGCGCGCGGTGCGCGACGGTGACGGTTGGCGGCTGCGTGGCGCCAAGATGTGGATCACCAACGGCAGCATCGCGGACCTGGCAATCATCTGGGCACATACCGATGACGGCGTGCGTGGCTTTCTGGTGGACACGCGCAGCGAGGGCTTCCGTGCGCAGGACATCGGCCACAAGATGAGCCTGCGCGCCTCGGTCACCTCGGCGGTGTTCCTGGACGATGTCTTCGTGCCCGAGCAGCAACGCTTGCCGGATGCACTGGGATTGAAGGCGCCGCTGGGCTGCCTGAGCCAGGCGCGCTTCGGCATCGCCTGGGGCGCCATCGGGGCGGCGGTCGCCTGCCTGCGCGAGGCGCTGGCTTACAGCGGCGAACGCATTCTGTTCGGGCGGCCCCTGGCGGCCACGCAAAGCGCGCAGATCAAGCTGGCCGACATGGCGCGCCGGATCGCCACCGCGCAGCTGCTGGCGCTGCAACTAGGGCGGCTGAAGGAGGCCGGCACGCTGCGCCCGGAACAGATCTCGCTGGCGAAGTGGAATAATTGCCGCATGGCACTGGATGTGGCGCGCGAGTGCCGCGACCTGCTTGGGGCGGCGGGGATCACCACCGAGCACGTGGCGATCCGGCATGCGCTGAATCTGGAATCGGTGATTACCTACGAGGGCACCGAAACCGTGCATCAACTGGTGGTAGGACGGGCCCTGACCGGGCTCAATGCGTTCTGACGAGGAGTGGGTGCTTGATCGGCAAGGATGTGATGCAGCGCCTGCGTGGCGTGTGGTGGGGAGTGTGGGTAAGCCTGGCCGTCGTTGCGGTGCTGGCGGTGCCGGCCGCGCAGGCCAGTGATGCGCCGCGTATGGCGCCCGCGCCGGCGTGGGTGGTGGCCGACGCCGTGCCGGACAAGGTGGCCGGCACCAGCGGCTTGCGCTATGAACTGGTGTCCGACCAGATCGATCTGACCGGCCGCGCGCCGCAGGCGTACCGGCGGCTGAGCTACAGCGTGCGGCGCGAAAAAGACCTGGAGGAGGCCGGGCAGATATCCATCGACTACCAGCCGCAGTACCAGCAACTGGTGCTCAACAGCCTGGAGGTCTGGCGCGACGGTCGCCGGATCGACATGCGCACGCAGGCGCATTACGCGCGGCTGCGCCGCGAGAGCGGCTTGGAGGAAGGGCTGATCGATGGCGCAGTGACGCTGTCGATCACCGTGCCGGACCTGCGCGTGGGTGACCGTGTCGACTACGGCGTGACCCTCACCGGCAGTAACCCGGTGTTTGGCCAGGGCTATTACGACGTCTTCGATGCGCGCTACGGCGTGCCCTTGGGCGAGCGCCGGGTGCGGGTGCGCTATCCCTCCACGTTGTCGTTGCAATGGAAGATCGCCGCGCCGGGCTTTAGCCGGCATGTCAGCAGTGCCGACGGGGTGACCACGCTGGAGATCGCCGCGAGCAACATTGCCGCGGTGCAGCCGGAGAAAGATGCCCCCGACGATGTCGACCCCTATGGCGTGATCGAAGTGTCGACCGCCGGCAGCTGGGGCGCGGTGGCAGCATGGGCGCTGCAGCTGTACCCGCACGCGTTCAAGGATGCGCAGGTGGCCGCCGGCATGGTGCAGAGCCTGCAGCTGCGCAACACCGATCCTCAGGGCGCGCTGCTGCGCGCAGTGGCCTTCGTGCAGGGCGAGGTCCGCTATGTGGGCCTGGACATGGGCGAGAACTCGCACGCCCCGCATGCGCCGGAGGTGACGCTGCGTAACCGCTACGGCGACTGCAAGGACAAGGCCACGCTGCTGATCGCGCTGCTGCAGCTGGCCGGCATCCGCGCCGAGCCGGTGCTGGTGCACAGCGAGCGCGGCCATGGTCTGGCAAACCGCCTGCCAAGCCCGTATGCCTTCGATCATGTGGTGGTGCGCGCGCATCTGCCGCAGGGCGAGGTGTGGGTGGATGCCACCCGCGATCGCGAGCAAGGGCCACTGGCGCAGCGCCGCCCACTGCCGTTCGTGCGCGGCTTGCCGGTGCTTGCCGGGCAGACCGAGCTCGTGGCGGTGCCCGCGCCGCGGCCGACGGTGCCGCAGGTCGAGGTGGAAGAGGACATCCATATCGCTATGGAGGATTCGCCGCGCGTGGCGACCTTCAGCGTGGCCACGGTGTATCGCCAGGGCTACGGCGATCCGGTCGCGGCGCGGTTCGACGCCGACGGTGCCGAGGCGGTGGGCGAACGCTATCTGGAGTACATGCAGCAGTACTACACCGCACTGACCCAGCAGGAAGAGCCCACGCTCACCCAGCCGGACGATCGCTCGCAGGCGCGCACCCACGAGTCCTACCGGCTTGAATGGGCCAAGGACGAAGGCGACGAGGTCGGCTTCCCGCTGTTCCAGCTCAGCGACTGGATGGACACGCTGCCAAGCGCCGCGCGAAAAAGCCCGCTGGCCCTGGAAGGCCCGCGGCTGGCGCGCCAGACCGTGCGCGTGCACGTGACGCCTGCAATCTCGGTAAAGGCGCAGCGCGACGAGGTGGCCAACCCGTGGTTCCGCTTCTCGCGCACCGTGGCCATGCGCGATGGCACCTTGGAGATCGTCGGCGAGTGGCAGCGGTTGTCCGACCGCATTCCGCCGAACGGCATCAAGCGTGCTGCGGCCGACATGGAGCGTGCGCGCGACCTGCTGTATTTCAACCACGATCTGGCAATGCCGGCGCCGCGCGCGCCGACCAACTGGCGCGCACTGCTGCAGCCGATGGCAGCGCTGGGGGCGTTGATCGTGCTGCTGTTGGGGTGCGTGGTGTGGTGGCGCCTCGGTGGACTGGGCGGAATGCTGTTCGACCCGTATGCCGTTGCGCAACGCATGCCGCAGCAGCCAGGCCTGCGCTGGAGCGCGTGGATCACCGCAGCGGTCTCTGCGGCATTGATGGCCTGGATGCTGTTGCAGAGCTGGCCACTGTGGGCGCGGCTGGCAGGCGGCGTCGGCGTCTATGCGCTGGCCGTGCTCGGCGGCGTGTTGCTGAAGCCGGTGTTGCGCTGGATGGGCAGCACCGCGTCGCTGGGCCGCGTGCTGCCTGCCGCCTTGGGCAGCGCCTTGCCGTGGCTGGTGTGCCTGCTGGCCGGGCTGGTGGCGCTCGCTGGCGATGTCACGTTGCTGCGGACCGGCGCGCGCAACGGGGCGGAACTGGCGCAACTGGCGATGTACGTGTTCGTGCTGCTGCTGGGTGCGCTGTGGTGGGCGATTGCCGCGCTGCAGGCCGTGGCCGGCGCGGCGCAGTGCGGGCGCGCCCGTGCGTTCGGGGCGCTGGCGTTGACCGCGTCGCTGCTGGGCATGCTGATCGCGGTGATCGGTGTGCCGCTCGCGTTATGGGTGATGCGCTGATCGGCGTGCGGTTCGCAAGGCGTTGATGGATCCAGCTAATTCAGCGCCGCAATGACGGCAGGGCGGCGGCTGCAGGCCATCTACTTCGCTGCGGGCGGCAGTAGGCAGGTGGATGACCGGCAGATGTGCCCTGCCGCGTGCACGCCTGCGGCAGGGCTTTGCAAAGCCGCGAAGGGCTGTGACACTGCCAGCCCCTCGTTGCTGCCGCGGAGTCAGCGTGACCTCGACCGTGCGTCCCCCCCTGACCGTGCATGGCATGTCCAGCTCGGGCAACTGCTACAAGGTGCGTCTGCTGCTGGAGCAGCTCGGCAGCCGCTACCACTGGGTCGAGGTCGATAGCGTTTCCGGCGAGACCCGCACGCCCGAGTACCTGGCCAAGAATCCCAACGGCAAGGTGCCGATGGTGGAACGCGACGACGGCCGCGTGCTGACCGAATCCAACGCCATCCTGTTCTGGCTGGCCGAAGGCACGCCGTACCTGCCCACCGACACCTGGCAACGCGCGCAGGCGCTGAGCTGGATGTTCTTCGAACAGTACAGCCATGAGCCCTATGTGGCGGTAGCGCGCTTCATCAGCCTGTGGACGCCGCGCGATGCCGCACGCCGAGCCGAGCTGCCGCAGCTGCGCGCGGGCGGCGAGCAGGCGCTGGCGGTGATGGAACAGCACCTGCGCCAGCAGGCCTGGTTCACCGGCGCCGACTACGGCATCGCCGACATCGCGTTGTTCGCCTATACCCATTGCGCCGAAGACGGCGGCTTCGATCTGGAGCGTTGGTCGGCGATTGACGGCTGGTTGCAGCGGGTGCGCGCGCTGCCGGGCTTCGTGGCGATGCCTGCGCCGGTGAGCGCATGAGCGGCCGGCAGGAGCACTGACGATGTGTGGATTGGCAGGACTGTTGCTGGCAACACCGCGCATGCACGGCGAGCAGCTGGAGGCATTGGTGCGGCCGATGGGCGGCGCCTTGCGCCACCGTGGCCCTGACGATGCCGGTACCTGGTGCGATGCGCAGGCCGGCGTTGCGCTGGCCCACCAGCGCCTGAGCATCCTGGATCTCTCTCCGCTCGGCCATCAGCCGATGCGCTCGGCCGACAGCCGCTACGTGCTGGCCTACAACGGCGAGATCTACAACTTCGCGCAACTGCGCGCGGCGCTGGCGGCGCTCGGGCACCGCTTCCGCGGGCATTCGGATACCGAAGTGCTGCTGGCCGCGGTGGTCGAGTGGGGCCTGGACGACACCCTGGCGCGCTGCAACGGCATGTTCGCGCTGGCGCTGTGGGACGAACGCGACCATTGCCTGTCGCTGGCCCGTGACCGCGTGGGCAAGAAGCCGCTGTACTACGGCTGGGCCGGTGACACGCTGGTGTTCGGCTCCGAGCTCAAGGCGCTGTGGCAGCACCCGGATTTCGACAACGGCGTGGACCGCCATGCACTCACCCTGCTGTTGCGGCTGGGCTATATCCCGGCGCCGGCCTGCATCCACGAACGTACCTTCAAGCTGATGCCCGGGCGGGTACTGCGGTTGGACGCCCAAGCGGTGGCCGCCGGCGCCGCCGCACACCGGCCCGACCAGGCCCAGCAACCGTTCTGGAATGCCCGCGAGGCCATGCAGCGTGCGCTGGCCGCGCCATTCACCGGCACCGATGCCCAGGCCGAAGAGCAACTCGATAGCGTGCTGCGCGATGCAGTGGCGCTGCGCATGGTGGCCGACGTGCCGGTGGGCGTGTTCCTGTCCGGCGGCACCGATTCGTCGATCGTCACCGCGATGATGCAGGCGCAGAGCGACCAGCCGGTGCACACCTTCAGTATCGGCTTTGAGGGCTCGCACCACGACGAAGCGCCGCTGGCGCGCGAAGTGGCCACGCACCTGCACACCGATCACACCGAGCTGTATGTCAGCGGCGCCGACGCGTTGGCGGTGGTGCCGACCTTGCCGGACATGTTCGACGAACCGTTCGCCGACGCCTCGCAGGTGCCCACCGCGCTGGTGGCGCGGCTGGCGCGCGGTGGCGTCACCGTGGCGCTATCCGGCGATGGCGGCGACGAGCTGTTCTTCGGGTATGGGCGCTACCAGCGCGCGCTGCGCAACTGGCGCATGCACGGGCTGGTACCGGCGCCGCTGCGGCGGCTGATGGCGGTGGCGGCGCGCAAGAGCGGCGAAGCCTCACGCACCGGCGGGCTGGCGGCACTAGTGGCCGAGGCGGGCGCGCGCGGCATCGGCGACATCTACCGCAACCGCATCTCGCGCTGGCGCGACCCGGCCGCGGTGGTGCTGGGTGCGACCGAGCCAGACAGTTTCTACAGCCTGGCCGATCCGCTGCACGGCTCGGGCACGCCGGCCGACGCGATGATGCTTGCCGACTTCGCTGCGTATCTGCCGGACGATCTGCTGTGCAAGGTCGACCGCACCACCATGGCGGTGGGGCTGGAGGCGCGCGCGCCGTTGCTGGATTGGCGCGTGGCCGAGTTCGCCTGGTCGTTGCCGCTCTCACTCAAGTACCGCGATGGGGTCAGCAAGTACCTGCTCAAGCGCGTGCTGTGCCGCTATCTGCCCGAGCCGATGGTCTACCGCGGCAAGCGTGGCTTCGGTGCGCCGGTGAGTGCGTGGCTGCGCGGCGACCTGCACGGCTGGGCCGACGATCTGCTGGCACACGGCACGCTGCAGCGCGAAGGCGTGTTCGCCGCCGATACCGTGGCCGGGCTGTGGCGCGACTTCAATGGCGGCGAGCGCAAGTGGCACACCCACCTGTGGACGGTGCTGATGTTCCAGGCCTGGCAGGACCACTGGCGCGCGCAGCGGGCTGCCATCGTCCGGTCGTAGCGCGGGCGGCGCTTCACCGGGTGTGCGCGCCACGCTGCCTACAGTGGGGCGCTGGTTCCCACGGAGCGTTCCCCATGAGCAAGTACACCATTGCGGTATTGGTCGGCAGCCTGCGCGCGCAGTCCTACAACCGCCAGCTGGCCCAGGCGCTGGCGCAGCTGGCCGGCGACAAGGCCACGTTCGAGTTCCTGGAGATCGGCGACCTGCCGCTGTACAACCAGGACCGCGACAGCGATTACCCGGCCGAAGGCACCCGCCTCAAGCAGCAATTACGCGCGGCCGATGCGGTGCTGTTCGTGACCCCGGAATACAACCGCTCGATCCCCGGCGTGCTCAAGAACGCCATCGACACCGCCTCGCGGCCATATGGCGACAGCGCCTTCGCCGGCAAGCCGGCCGCCATCGCGGGGATCTCGGTCGGCGCGATCGGCACCGCGCTGGCGCAGCAGCATCTACGTGGCGTGCTGGCCTACCTGGACATGCACGTGCTCGGCCAGCCGGAGATCTATCTGCAATACAAGGATGGCTTGTTCGGCGCCGACGGCCAGATTGCCGATGCCGACAGCCGCAAGTTCCTGCAGGGATTTGTCGACAGCTTCCTGGCCTGGATCGCACACCACACACGCTGAGCGCGCGGGCCGGGCCTGCATGCCCGCAGGCTAGACGGGGCAGGGCATCGCGGGCAGTGAGACCGCACCGGCGTAGGCTGTGGTGCACTGGCTATGCACCAGTTATCCACAGAGTTGTGCATGGTCCTCGCCACCGGCGATGACTATGCTTCCTGCCCCCGTCTCCCTCGCGTCAGGCTGTCCGTCCATGTCCGCTCGTCCCGGCTTCCGTTCCAACCGCAATCGCGACCGCGATCGTGATGACTACGATCGTCCCGAGCCGCGTCTGGACCAGCTGCGGGTTCCACCCCATTCGGTGGAAGCCGAGCAGGCGGTGCTGGGCGGCCTGATGCTGGCGCCGGATGCGTTCGACAAGGTCAACGACCAGCTCACCGAGAACGACTTCTACCGGCGCGACCATCGGCTGATCTACCGCGCCATCCGCGAGCTCTCCGAGAAGGATCGCCCGTTCGATGCGGTCACGCTGGGCGAGTGGTTCGAGTCGCAGGGCAAGCTGGAGCAGGTGGGCGATGGCGCCTATCTGATCGAGCTGGCCAGCACCACGCCGTCGGCGGCCAACATCGCCGCCTACGCGGAAATCGTGCGCGACAAGGCGGTGTTGCGGCAGCTGATCGAAGTGGGCACCAACATCGTCAACGATGGCTTCCAGCCAGAAGGCCGCGAGAGCGTCGAGCTGCTGGCATCGGCGGAAAAAGCGGTGTTTAAGATCGCCGAAGCAGGCGCGCGTGGGCGGACCGACTTCGTGGCGATGCCGGGCGCCTTGAAGGACGCGTTCGAAGAGCTGCGCAACCGCTTCGAAAACGGCGGCAACATCACTGGCCTGCCGACCGGGTACACCGATTTCGATGCGATGACCGCCGGCCTGCAGCCGACCGATCTGATCATCCTGGCCGCACGTCCGGCGATGGGCAAGACCACGCTGGCGTTGAACATTGCCGAATACGCCGCGATCAAGTCCAAGAAAGGCGTGGCGGTGTTTTCGATGGAAATGTCGGCGTCGCAGCTGGCGATGCGCCTGATTTCTTCCAACGGCCGCATCAATGCGCAACGCCTGCGCACCGGTGCGCTGGAAGACGAGGATTGGGCGCGCGTCACCGGCGCGATCAAGATGTTGAAGGAAACCAAGATCTTCATCGACGACACGCCCGGCGTGTCGCCGGAAGTGCTGCGTTCCAAGTGCCGCCGGCTCAAGCGCGAACACGACCTGGGCCTGATCGTCATCGACTACCTGCAGCTGATGTCGGTGCCGGGCAACAGCGAAAACCGCGCGACCGAAATCTCCGAGATTTCGCGTGGGCTCAAGGGCCTGGCCAAGGAACTCAACGTGCCGGTGATTGCGTTGTCGCAGCTCAATCGCTCGCTGGAAACGCGGACCGACAAGCGCCCGGTAATGGCCGATTTGCGCGAATCCGGCGCAATCGAGCAGGACGCGGACATGATCGTGTTCATCTACCGCGACGACTACTACAACAAGGAAAACTCGCCCGACAAGGGCCTGGCCGAGATCATCATCGGCAAGCACCGTGGCGGCCCGACCGGCTCGTGCAAGCTCAAGTTCTTTGGCGAATACACGCGCTTTGACAATCTGGCGCACGATTCGGTGGGTAGCTTCGAGTAAGCCGCTGGTCATCTGCGGCGGCTCTACCAAGCGGGAGCAGTGGTCGATTGGGAATGTGGGCCGCACGAGCGCCCGGCACCGCATGTGTCAGCAGCGATGCCTGGGCGCCATGCGCGCGGAGCTGCACCAGCGCGCGTAAGGCTGGCAGGGCATGACGCGCAGCGATCGCTGTCGCACATCGCGGCACCGACGGTGCGCCAGCGAACGCTTCGCACAGACTCCGCGGCTGGCATCGCGCCATCGTTGCGGCCGCTGGCTTATGCTGCGCGGCCTCACCTGCCGCTGCCGAGTCTGCATGTCTTACGCCATCGTCTGGTTCCGTCGCGACCTGCGTCTGGAGGACAACCCCGCCTTGCGCGCCGCGCTCGATGCCGGGCACGACCCGATTCCGCTTTACATCGATGCACCGCACGAAGAAGGCCAATGGGCGCCGGGCGCGGCATCGCGTGCGTGGCGGCATCGCAGTCTTGCCGCACTGGATGCCTCCTTGCGTGCGCGCGGCAGCGCCTTGCTGATTCGTCAGGGCGACAGCGCGCAGGTGCTGGACGCGGTGATCGCGCAGACCGAGGCGGTGGCGGTGTACTGGAACCGCAAATACGAGCCGGCCACCCAGCCACGCGATGCGCAGATCAAGCGCAGCCTGCGTGAGCGTGGGCTGGAGGTGCAAAGCTGCAACGCCGCGCTGTTATTCGAACCGTGGACCCTGGCCACCCAGCAGGGCGGGCCGTACAAGGTGTTTACGCCGTTCTGGCGAAATGCACTCACTCAGCTGCGCTTGCCCGATGCCATGCCCGCGCCGCGCAGCCTGCCGCCGTTGCCCGCGTCGCTGGACGGTGTGCACGTCGATGCGCTGAACCTGCTGCCCACGCCGGCATGGGATCAGGGCTTCTGGGAACACTGGCAGCCGGGCGAAGCCGGTGCACACGAGATGCTGGAGATCTTTGTCGACGGCGCGCTGTCGGGTTACCGCGAAAACCGCGACCGTCCCGACCGCGTTGGCACCTCGCAGTTGTCGCCGCATCTGCATTTTGGCGAGATCGCGCCCTGGCGCATTGCCAGCACCTTGGAGGCGCAGCGCAGCGCGCGCAATGGCGCGGACATCGACGGCTATATTCGCCAGTTGGGATGGCGCGATTTTGCGTACCACCTGCTGCATCACTTCCCGGACACCACCACGCAAAACCTCAACCCGCGCTTTGCCGGCTTCGACTGGGCCACGGTGGATCCGGTCACGCTGGACGCATGGCAGCGCGGGCGCACCGGCATCCCGATCGTCGATGCGGGGCTGCGGCAGCTGTGGCATACCGGCTGGATGCACAACCGCGTGCGCATGATCGTGGCGAGCCTGTTGTGCAAGCATCTGCGCGTGCATTGGCTGGAGGGCGCGCGCTGGTTCTGGGACACCTTGGTGGATGCGGACCTGGCCAACAACACGATGGGCTGGCAGTGGGTGGCCGGCACTGGCGCCGATGCCGCGCCGTATTTCCGCGTGTTCAATCCGGTGACGCAGGCCGAGAAATTCGACCCGCAAGCCACTTACATCACCCGCTGGATTCCCGAGCTGGCAGCATTACCGGTGAAAGAGCGCTTTGCACCGTGGCTGCATCCGTTATCGCTGGCGCGGCTGGCACCGACCTATCCGCGCGCGCCGATCATCGGCCTGGCCGAAGGGCGCGATGCCGCGTTGGCGGCCTACGCAGGCACGCGCGGCTAAGCAAAAACGTTTTCCTGAATGAACCGCTAGCCGAACGCTGGCGGCGGGCGATTTCATCATGTGCCAGTCGCGTTGCGCTGTTTATCCTCGCGGCACGATTCAGCGCCGGATGGTCCGGCCAAAGGAGAACACCATGTCCCCAGCAGCCAGCAAGAGCCTTGCCGTCGCCTTGGCCAGCGCCATCGCGCTGTCCGCCTGCGCCACCGGCGGCTCGTACGTGCAGCGCGACCAGTACGGCGACCAGACCCAACAACAGAACCGCACCGGCCGCAATGCGCTGATCGGTACCGCGATCGGTGTGGCCGCCGGCCTGCTCACCGGCGACAGCGCCACCGAACGCCGTCAGCACGCGATGATCGGTGCCGGTATCGGCGCATTGAGTGGTGCGGCCGTGGGCCAGTACCAGGATCGTCAGGAACGCGCGTTGCGCGAGCGCACCGCCAACACCGGCATCGACGTGCAGCGCCAGGGCGACAACATCACCTTGAACCTGCCCGACGGCATCACCTTTGACTTCGGCAAGTCTGCGTTGAAGCCGCAGTTCTACACCGCGCTCAACGGCGTGGCCTCGACACTGCGTGAGTACAACCAGACCATGGTGGAAGTGGTGGGGCATACCGATAGCGTCGGTAGCGATGCGGTGAACCAGCGCCTGTCCGAAGAGCGTGCCAACGCGGTGGCCCAGTACCTGACCGCACAGGGCGTACAGCGCGAACGCATGGAAACCATGGGCGCGGGCAAGCGCTATCCGATCGCCGACAACAGCACCGACGCCGGCCGCGCACAGAACCGCCGCGTCGAAATCCGCCTGATCCCGCTACGCCAGGAAGGCGCCGCCAGCACTACCGGCATGCGCTGAGTTTGATGGCGTCGCGTGACGTGTAACTGACCTCACCGGATGCATGAAAAAGGCCGCGAAAGCGGCCTTTTTTTTGAGTTACAGACGGCCTGAAGTAAGAGCAAGGTCCAGATCACTGGTTACGCATCGCGTCAGCTCTTACTGCGAACCAGATGCAAAAAGCCCGAGGCGGCTATCGGTACAACGAAATAGATGGCAGGGCCGGGCTGTTCCGCTTTTGCTCCTGCTTCACCCAGTCGCCTTAAAGCAAGCCGAGCACCGCAGTCACGCGTGGCCGAAGAGGCGCCCTTGTCTGAGCGTAGCGAGTTTGGGCGCCGTGCCGCGCGTGGCGAGGAGCGCAGGGCACCGGTGCGGCTT
>Ga0114992_100071_pt1 | contig 18783 bp, 15 predicted proteins | sample MSEELM_DM5_FD_89584 | JGI IMG/M metagenome (GOLD analysis project Ga0114992, IMG submission 89584) | Subsurface microbial communities from deep shales in West Virginia, USA - MSEEL M_DM5 | ecosystem: Environmental > Aquatic > Deep subsurface > Shale gas/oil reservoir > Produced water/Flow back ... | reverse complement strand
GGTGCTGCCGACGTGGTGATGTCGGGTTGCACCGTCAACGGCGCCGGCAAGGTCTTTCGTACCAACGGTGGACACGCTGATATCGACACGCATCTTCAGGTCGAAAATTGCGATTTCCAACAGGTCAAGGAAGCGGTGTTCCGTACCGATGCGCCGGGCGCGACGGTGAAGCTGGCAAACCTGAAGACCGATGCGCCCGACGAGGTGATTGCCCCCAGCGCTTTCCAGGCCACCGGAGCGACCCGAATCGGGCATCAGCCCTACAGCGGCTGATTGCCTCCTGCGTAAGCGGTGCCGGGCGCCGATCGCGCCCGGCAGATGCACCGCTTCGCCCCATCTTCCGGGCGTCGTCGCTGGGTGGTGTCCCTGATCGACGACCACCGACACATCGGTGGGCCGGTTGGCCTGCACATCGCGTACTACGTCGCAGGGTGCAAGAAGGCATGCGCACGCCCGGTCAATGGCCGGCATACGAAGCGGTGCCGTGTGCCGCCCCCCCCCGTTCCACACCCACTGCCCGCACCTCAGCCGCGCACCCGCCTGGCACCGGGACCGCCAACACGCGACAGACGCCGGCGCGGCTGCGTCTGTCGTTGCGGCCGGCAAGACGCCACCGGATCAACGGTGGGATCGATCGCTCACGGCCGGCCATTCTCCCACTGACGAAGTTCCTCGCTCTCGTGCAGTGCACGCCTGAGCGTGCGTAACTCGGTGTCCAGTGTCTTGGTCACGTCGTCACGTGGCACACCGCTGAACATCGCCGCCGAGCCGGCATGCAGCTGATCGCGCACCGCGTCGATGGTCGCAATCGAGATGCACTGCGTGTCGATTTCCGTACGCAATCGCTCAAGCGTTTCACGCAACATCCTCGCCAGCGGCCCCGGTGCAGGCGCAAGCCGTACCCCCTCTTCCAGGGCGTGTGCAATCTCCGCCGGCGTCGGCGCCGAAAACAGCGCGATCGCCTCGTCGATGGGCTCGGCCAGCGCCTGAAGCGTGCGTTCGATGGTGCGTTGATGATTGGCCGCGGTGACGGCACGTTCCTGATCCAGTCGCGTCGCCTGGGTGGTGTTGGCGCCGTTCTTGGCCTTGAGCGCATTCCAGACCGTATCGTTGAACAGGGTCTGTACCGCCTGCTGCACGACCGTGGCGGTGGAATTGGCGGCTTCGCCTGCAACGCTGCCGTTCTCGTTGCCGCCGCGCAACGGCGCAGCGATCAGGCGGCCGGCCCCGAGCGAGGCAAAATTGGCCAGCACGTTGCTGAGCATGTGACGGCCCAGCACATCGCGTAGCGCAGTGGTAATCGCGTTGGTGGTGCTCAAGGCCTGCCTGGCCAACGCCAGGCCTTCTTTCCCGGTCTCCAGCAGATAATTGGGAGGAAAATACACAGCGTCGGACCATTGCGCAGGCCGACGCGTCTTGTCCGGCACTGCCAGCGAAAACAGATTCAACCGCTGCTGTCCGCCAAGCAGGTCGGGGACGCTGCGGAGCTGTCCCAGTCCGATCATGCAGCACGGCGCAGCGAGTGACCAGCGTTGCCTGGTGGTGAAACGTTCTCGGTTCGTCTTTTCCTGGCTGATCGAGCGATTCCGTTGCTTGCATTTCCATCGGTCACGATTGTCGCTCAAGCAAGATCGTTACTTGCGGCGCCCCCTCACATGCCTGAGGTTTTCTTTCGTGTCTGCCTCGAAGTTGTCGGCAATTGCTTTTGGAATAAACTGTTTCCCCAATGGCACCCCGCCCGCCGCTTCCAGATTCTTGCGAATCTCGCCCTTTTTCTTCTCCTTATCCAGCCGCACTTCTTCATAGTGCAAGCCTGCCAACACGGGAGTTTTCAACATTTCAGTCGGCCTGTTGATGGTAGTACCTATTATGTAGCCTTTAGCAATATCAAGGGGTTTTTCCCGCTCGGCTACTCCCTTGCCGCCTCCTTTGGCCGCGCCCTTGGTTGTACCCTGGGTCGCTCCCTTGGCTGCGCCCTCGGCGACCCCCTTGGCTGCTCCCTTGGCTGCGAGTCTGGCCGTGGGTCCGCCAACGGCGCCAACCACCGCTCCAGCCATATTGATGCCGGCGAGTTTCCACGCGAGTGACAGGTTGCCACCTTGCAGTGCGGTATCAATTACCTGTGCTGCCTGCGCTTCGCTCTCAAATGCTAGCGCTGCTGCATCGGCAACCTCGCCGATCAGGGGAATGCCGTTCATTGCACTAAGTGCTACGGAAATCCCATCCAGGATCTTGCTGTCCCACTTGAGAAACTCATGCAATCCCTTGCTGAAGGTACCGACATCGTGTTTTTTCCTCTTGATCTCGGGCTGATCGGCTTTTCCCATCAGCATGTCCGCGACGGCCTTCTTTTGCTCGGGCGATGTGGCTGCATGCGTGGGCGGTGTATCCAGGGTTTTGTTGACCGCCGTCATGTGCTCGTAGAACTGCTGAAAATCTTTGTTGCTGATCTTTCCCGAGTCGACGACATGGCCACCACCGAAGAAGCTGTGGGGCTTCTTGTAGCCGGTGATCGCGTTGTTCAACAAGCCGAACAGTAGCGGGTCGCCCAAAAGTTGCTTGGCCGCGTCGCGCACTGCGGGGTCGGCTTTATCATCCTTGACAATCGTGTCGAGCTTGTCGCGCGTTACCTCTTTGCCGTCGCCGAAGAACGCTTCCTGGTGGCTATTGATGGTGTCCAGCGTTTTCAGTTCGGGCGCGGTCAGGTGCATCTCTGATGTAGATTTCTGCAGGAAATCTGCCGTGCTCATCGACTCTTTGTCGCCAGCCAGCGCTTTCCACTGGTCGGGATGCTCACGAAAATACTGTGCGGCGGCAATGACCTGCGGCGGGCTCTTCTTGGTCGTGCTGTCGCCTTCGACCAATTGCTTGAACGCGTCCTGGTTTAGATCCTTGGGCAGATAGTCCGAGTAGCGGTAGAGTTCACGCATCGCGTCACTCTCGGTCATGACCGTCGGCTCGGTCTTGTCGGGGCTGTCAGACGCCACATAGTTTTGCGTGTAGCCCTTTGCTTGCTGCTCGGCATATTGAGCGATCTGTGCGTGTTTTTCGGGCACTGAAAAGCGTGTGAGATCCTTTTCAGTGAATTTTCCATCGCAACTTCCTTTGCTACCCTGCGCACCAATTGCATGAAAAAGAGCTGGATCTTGCTGTAGATCTGCAAACGCTTTTTGCAGATCCGGCGGGATGGCGGGATCCTTCGACTTTGCATCGAGATCTGTCCACTTGACTGGGCACTTGTCCTTGTGGCGATTAAGTGTGGCGACGATCTCCAATTCGTTCTGGGTGAGCGTCCCGCCATCCCACGTGACCGAAGAGCCGTCCACCGGCGGCGGCAGGTCGCGCCCCTTCATTTTTTCGGGATTGTAGGTCGCGTTCTTGCCGCCCTGCGCCGTCACCTGCGGATGGCGGTCGGCGAAGTCGTAAAGATTGTCGGCGATGAGCTTGCCATTGCACTTGCCCTGGTCGTCGTGGTGGTGCTTGCCGTGACCCTGAGACGCCATCGCAAAGAACAGGCCAGGATCCTGTTGCAGGCCCTGCAGCGCTTTTTTCAGGTCGGGCGGAGTGGCTGGGTCGTTGATCTTTTCATCGAGCTTGGCGAACTCGATCGGCATCATGTCGCGATGCTGATTGAGCGTAGAGACGATCTCAAGCTGGGATTGCGTCAGCGTGCCGCCGTCCCAGGTTACCGACGAACCTTCTGCGGCAGGAGGCGGTGTCGCTCCCTTGATGTTTTTAGGATTGAACTCGGCATTCTTCCCGCCCAGAGCGGTCACCTGTTGATGGTGGTCTGCAAAATCCCACAAATCACCCGCCTTGATCTTGCCGCCGCATTTGCCGTCGCCCTGCGAACCGATGGCGAAGAAAAGACGCGGATCTTTCTGCAAGCCTTGCAGCGCACTCTTCAGATCCGGAGGTGTAGATGGATCATTGATCTTGTCGTCGAGTTTTGCGAACTCCAGCGGCGTCTTGTCTTTGTGCTGATTGAGTGTCGAAACAATCTGAAGCTCCGATGGGGTGAGCGTGCCGCCCTCCCAGGTCACCGATGACCCATCCACCGCAGGCGGCAACCTGGATCCCTTGATGTCCTTGGCATTGAACGGAGCCGATAGCGTCGGCCAGGAGGTCCGTTTCTCAATCGGCTGGCTGGCTTGAAGGTCGTCTGCTGAAGGCGTGTCAAGCCCCGGAATACCACTGCCTGGCCCATTGAGCGACGTATTGCCGTAGGTGGCGGCAATCAAACGGTAAATCTGCTGCAGAAACAGGTTGTCCATCGCCAGCAACAGATCGGAGTCATTCATGGCCGAATCGGATCCGAGCAGCCCCGGGGACGACGCGTCATCCGTCAGAGGTAGAAACAGACCGGCGGTACTCCCGGTCGAAAGCGTGTTGAGCGACATGTGCGGCCTCGCAGTGACAGAGCAGTGGCGGAGCTGCTGCATATAAGTACATGCTCATACGGTCACACGGGCATGTCTCATGCGGCGAGCTCTAATGTTGCCACTCCCGGTACGGGATGCATGCGCCGATGAACTATTTTGGCGAAAAAAGCGCAAAAACGAATGTGCGGGCGACACCCCTGCCGCACAACGGATCCTACGGGGCACCTTCACTCGGCGCGAAAACTTGTACCAGATACATACCGCGCCGCCATTGTTACGTTCGACTTAAAATGGTCACTTCAGTCGCACGCAGCGCCTTGCACTCGCGTGCAATTGAGGCTGAAATCATGGTCCAGAGCAGAATCGCCGAAAAGTGCGCGAGTTGTACGATACCCCAAGGCATGCCGCAACCGTGGAGCAACTGTGTTGATCAGGACCTCGATCCACGACCTACGCGACGCCAGAGGCGCGTCGCTTGGTAGAGGTAACATAGGTTTGAAATGACTTCATCGATGTACGAGCGCTGCAAGGGGCAGCGCGATTCCTGCTTTGCCACCATCAGCCGCGTATGCGGCTTGGATTGGACCCCGAACAATTCGAGCAAGTTGTGGTGGGCAGCGATGTGCCGCTGCAGTGGCGGGGCCGCCTGGCTGCCGCGCACGCTGGTGGAAGGACGTGGCCAAAAGGCGGCTGGTCCATGCAGCGCCCAGACACACGCACTGGGATATCAGCATGGAGATCTGTTTGATACGCCATATCGGCGGCTTGTCTCAGCAAGCCGAAGACACGTGGGAGAAACTCAAGCAGGGCAAGTTGAAGCACTAGCGACGCAATGGCCGACGGCAGCTACGACGAGATGCTGAAAATGCTGTCTACCGTCAAGTTTTAGGGCTTAGATCGCGCGTTGGCGTCGTCAGCACGGCGCCATCGCCGTGTTGCGTTCCAGCCACTCAACCAGCTATTGCGTTGTGGCTGGGAGAAGTCATGTGGCCGGCAAGTGCATGCATCCACGCCGCATTCCTCGGCACTACGCACTCACGGCCCGATTGCGCGCAACGATCGTCTCGTGGCTTGGCGGTATATCGCCCCCGAAGAACTCCGCCATCAACGCGTCGCGAAGATGCGGTGCGTCGCCCTTGACTGCAACGTTGAGCGCCGAGTGCAATGCGGCAAGCGGAAGCTCGGTGCAGTACGCAGGCATGCCGGGCTGCTGCCGCCACGAGTCTGCAATCGTCCCCGCGTCGAGCGCGTCGAACCCGGCATCGTCGAGCAGCTGCTGCGCGATCGCTTTGCCGGCCAGGCTGTCGCCTGCTACTGGAATAGCGATCCGGTTATCAGTACCTGCGGGCTTGCCACCGTCAGCAAGTGTCTTAGCGATTATTGCGTTGAACGCTTTGATGATGGGCCGGCCGAGTTGCTCCCTCGCCCAGACACTCTCCAGTTCGCCGTCGTCGACTTCCGGTATCCGGGTGCCAAGCTGCGGGTAGTAGTTCGAAGTATCGATCACCACCACCTCCGCAGGCACGGTGGAGAACAGGCCGGCAACCTCGGGAATCTTGGCAAACGGGATCGACAATACGATCACCTCCACGTCCTTGACCGCCTCTACAGCCGCAACAGGCTCGGCGCCGATGTTTTCAGCCAGTTCGCGAATGCTGTCGGGGCTTTTGGATCCAGCCAACTTGACGCTGTGACCTGCTGCGACGAATTTGCGCGCCAACGTGCCACCGATGTTGCCTGCGCCAATGATGCCGATTTTCATGTTCGTGCCTTCCTAAAGTAGGTGGGGTTTTGTTGGTCGATCAGTGAACTCGCCCGAGACGGCCATAGCTGATCCCCTCGTCAGTTTCCAAAGCCTGGTGATTCACAATACCCAAGAAGGAGAGCCCCTCCGTTTGCCACAAGAACTATATGGAGATACACTCCGGATATCAAGCAGCAGACCCACTGACCATGTCTCCCAACGTTCAGCCACGCCCTCCCCGAGCCGACGCCCAACGTAACAAGACCCACATTCTCGAGGTCGCCAGCGACGCGTTTGCCGAGGAAGGCATCAATGTTTCGATGGACAGCATCGCCAAGCGCGCAGGCGTTGGCCCGGGGACGCTCTATCGCCACTTCCCTAGCCGCGAAGCCCTGCTGGCCGCGCTTCTCGAAACGCATCACGCCAACATCGAGCAAGTGCGCATGGCCATCACTGCAGAAGAGCACGACCCAGGGTGTGCGCTGCAGCGATGGATTGAAGCGCTGGGAACTTGGATGAACGCCTACGAAGGTCTGCCGGAACCGCTACGGGCCGCATGGTGCCAACCGAGCTCGGTGTTGAGGCCGACATGCCAATCCATGGTCGAGGCCTCAAGCGTTTTTCTGCAGGCTGCACAGCGCTCCGGTCAGGCGCGGGAAACGTTGACCGGCCGCGACATCTTTCTGGCCGCGCTCGCGATCGCATGGGCAGGAGCTGCCAACGGCGGCGCGGATAGCGGCGCCCAACCGGTGCTGCAGGACGTCTTGCGCTCAGGCTGGGCGCTTTCGACTTGAAACGTGGTGCGTCTGTAAGGTGGCGATTCGCGCCCACCTCCACCGACGCCAAGGGCCTGGTGTAGGCAGACGACCATTGGCTTTACTCAACGACGGCCAACAACTGCGCCATCCGCGCAAGCCCCAACTCAAGCTCGGGCAACGACACGCCCCCTGCTCCCAGGCGCAGATGCTGCGGGCACGCATACGCACCACCCGACATCACGAACGTGTTGTACGGCGGCGCCAGCAGCTGTTTGCTGAAATCATCGGCGCTGATCGACAACTGCAGTCGTGCAAGCCCAAGCAGCCCGGCTTGCGGCGGTGTCCATGTCAGTGCGGGTTGTTCGGCGACGAAGCGATCCAGCAATGCGATCCGTTCGCGCCCGACCGTGCGCGAATGCGCCACCGCCGCATCGAAGTGCTCCGGTCGTAGCGCGACCTCGGCCACCCGCTCGCCCAGCACGTTCATGATCTCGCTGGTGTTCTCGCGCAGTACCATCGCAGCGTTCAACAGCGCACTATCGCGCGTCACCATCCAGCCGGTGCGCAAACCCTGCAGACCCAGCAACTTGGACACGCTACCGGTGCTGATGCCACGCTCGTAGAGCGTGGCGATGCGCGGGGTCTCCTGCTCGGTCCACTCCAGTCCCCGATACACCTCATCGGAGACGACGTACGCACCGACCCGATCTGCTGCGGCAATGATGCGTTGCAGTGTCTGCGTATCTTCCACGCGCCCCGTGGGATTGTTCGGGTTGCACAGGAAGATGAGCTTGGTCTTCGCTGTCACCAGCGATTCGAGCTGCGCGATGTCCAACGCCCATCCGGATGCTTCCGTGCGCGCCACGCGCCTGGGAATCGCGCCGATCTGCTCGGCAAGCACCAGCGGCTGTTGCCAACCGGGCGCATCGATGACGAATTCATCGCCAGCACTCAACAACTGCGTCAATGCAAGGTAATTGGCTTCCTGCGCACCGGCGGTGATCAGCACATCGTCCACGCCGCAGCTGGGGCGATAGCCATATTGATCCAGTACCCGCTCGCGCAGGCTCGGCAATCCCTGGTAATCCTCACCCGACCAGTCCAGCGACAGTGCAGGATCGAGTTGCGACAGGAACTGCTGCAAGGGGGGTGAAGGCGATAGGGAATACGTCACGCACGCCTCGGGTTTGGCACGATGCGCGATGAGCCACTGTTCCCAAAAACTATTCGACGGTACAGGCATACGTAGCTTCCTTATCCCATGACGGCTGGGCAGACGCCCAAGCCAAGCGAGGCGTCGATGACAGCGCCGCGCAAGATGCGCGCTTCATCGCGACAAAGGTAGAAGCAGAGATCGGCGATCTCGCGCGGCTCGATCAGGCGGCCACCAGGCAGCGAGGCCTCCAGCTCCTGTCGCTGCTGCGGCGACAGCGCATTCAAGGTACTGGCCTGGAACATCGGCGTATCGGTGGCACCCGGACATACGGTGAACACGTCGATCCCGGTGCAGGCAAGCGTTGCAGCAAGTTGCCGGCCCAAAAACGCGACGGCCGCCTTGCTCATGCCATCGGCCGCACGGAAGCGCGGAAAGTGGGTGATGCCACCATCCACCGAACTCATGAACAGAATCTTGCCCTGCCCGCGCGCTTGCATGCCGGGAATCAGATCTTCGCTCAACCACAACGGCCCGATCGTGTTGACGCGAAAAAACGCCTCGTCCTGTTCCTTGTACGTGGCAGCCGCACGCTCCACGGTCTTGGTGCCCACGCCGGCGTTGTGGATCACGATATCCACCGGCATCGTCAAAGCTTGCATGAAAGCAGCGTGGCTCCGCCGATCGCCGACATCTAATGCATGTGCGTGGACACGATCGTCACCAAACGCCGCGACCAGGTCGAGTGCGCGGCGCCGGCTGTCTTCGCCTGGGCGGTGAGTGAATGTCACCCGGCAGGATGCGTTTGCGAACACGCGTATCAGCTCGATGCCGATGCCACCGGCGCCGCCGGTGATCAACACATGCTTGTCTTCGAAGCCGGGCTGTTTCATCGCATGACCTCAGTGGTGCGGCATTGATTGTTCGATTGCCTGTCATCAGGCGCCAAGCACTGCGCAAGTGGTGCATCCAGCTGCATGAAATCCTCCGCTGCGTTGTACACCTGCGCCGAAATGCGCAATGTGCGGTTAGTTCGATGCGGCCAGGGCGTCACCGCCACATCGATGCGATGTGCGTCGTAAAGCCAACGTTGCAACGACGCCGCGGCATCGTCGGGCGCATCGCTCGCGGCATCCGGCAGCTGGAATGCCACCATGCTGCCCACCATCGCATCGGGTGCAAGGCGCGCGAGCGGCAAGGCCTGCGCCAACCGCGCAGCGGCCTGCGTCACCAGTGCATGGTTGCGTGCGAACACCGCGGGCAACCCACCAGGCAGCAGCGTGGCCAGAAAATCAATCGCAGCGGGAATGCACAGCAAGGCAGTCGGGTCTGCCGTGCCCAGCCAATCGAATTCCAGATGCAACCGCGGCCGGCCCGGCGTTGCATCGCCATACCCGCGACTGATCACCGGCGGATGCAAACCATCCTGGCGATCGCGGCGCACATGCAGAAAACCCGCACCGCGCGGCGTGCACAGCCACTTGTGGCAATCCCCGGCGTAATACGCCGCACCGATGGCGATAACGTCGAGTGGCAGCATACCCGGGGCGTGCGCGCCATCCACAAGCGTGTCGATGCCGAGCGCTGCAAGGCGCTCGACCAGGCGTGCGATCGGGAACACGATCGCGGTCGGGCTGGTGACATGGTCGAGCACCGCCAGGCGGGTGCGCGCTGTCACCCGCTCAAGCACGGCATCGACGATCGCATCGGGATGTTGCACCGGTACCTTGACAGGCGCGACCATCACCTCGGCGCCGGTGCTGCGCGCAATGAAGTCGAGCAAATTGCGGCAGGAAAGATAGGCGTGGTCGGTGGTCAGAATCTGGTCGCCCGGTGCGAATATGCGTGAGCGCAGCACCGCGCTCATGGCGGTGGTGACATTGGGCAACAGCAGCAGATCTTGCGGGTCGGCACCGATCACCTCGGCCAAGCAATTCCGCGCTGTATCGAGCAGAGCGGGTAACGCGCGGAGCACGAATGCAGCCGGTTGCCGCTCCAGTTGTGCACGCAAGGTACTCTGCCGCTGCTGCACTGAAATCGGGCAGGCGCCGAGCATGCCGTGGTTGAGACATGCCACGCCCGGATCGAGCGAAAAATGCGCTTTGAAACGTGTCGGACTGACATCCAACTCCCACATGGACTGCATGGCGGACTCCATAACGGGCCAGGACATCACGCAAGTGGATGCGCAAAATCAACGCTGCGGTGTTGTTCGAGAACACGCAGAAGATCGCCTCTGGATGGAGCAGCCGGTGGCGACGGCTGCACACGCTCAAGGATGGAATTCACACGCTCCAACACCTCGGCTTGGCGAAAGATGGCCTCAGGCGCATCCAGCATTCCCGAACGCCGCGCCAGCGCTTGCCAAACAACCTCATCGTGGCGCGATGCCATCGCGATCTGCTGCAAGGTGATCGCATCTGCCTGCGTGGGTGGAGCCGGCGCGCCCGCCCAGAGCGCTGTGCGCACGCGGTCCTGCGCCGCGCCATCGTCATGCCACGGACGCACCAGATCCTGCGCCAGGGCGTCTGCCTCCACCGCAATCCGATGCGCATCATCCAGACCATCGCGCTGCAGCAGATCGGCGATGGCAAACGCATACCGCATCGCCTGCGACATGCCGCGCGTATAGGTCGGGTTGGTGATGCACAGCGCATCGCCGACCGCAATCGCACCCAACACGCGCGGGCGTCCTTCAACAAGCAGGGGGCGATAGCGGTTTTCGCAGAGCGGCCAGCGCAGCACACCCGACAGCGCATCCATGGCGCCGGGCGCAAGCCATGGCGCGATGCCTACATGCGACCGCGCCGCCGCGGTGAACGCGGCCGGCTCGGTGAACGCCTGCAAGGCCTTGTCCGCGTGAGTCACCATCAGGGTGATCGACGCGTAGCCGTTGTCGGCAGGGCAGACGATGCAACCACTCGATAGCGCGTAGCCACCTGCCGAAAAGCCCGCATCGAGCCGCACGCTCGGCCGCTGCACAATGCGATATCAGCGGGTGAAATACACCAGACCGCAGCCTTCCACCGTTTCCTCGGGTGGATGCACACCGGCTGCCCGCAGCCACTTTGCGAACGACGACCCGCGACCCAGCGCATCGATGGTCAACGCCGCACGCAGATCGCCTTGCGAGGTGGTCACGCCCTCCACGACCGGGATGTCGGCAGAACGCATTAGCAGACCGGTCACGCTGGTCTGGTCACGCACACGAATAGTGCGCTCGGCCAACACGATCGGCCTAAGTACGTCCTCCACCAACGAACGCCGCACCGACAATCCAAACAACTCCGGGTCCGCGCAACGTGGCACCGCAATGGCACCTTGCAGTTGTGCTCCGAAAGGCATCTCGATGGCGCCCGCATCGATCAATGCTTGCCACACATCTGGTGCGCGTTCTCGTAACGTGCGCCGCCCGAGTGCAGCGAGTGCGTGGGTATGCCGCGCCTGCGGCGCTCCCTTTCGCCACCAATATTCGACGCTGTCGTTCCCGCTCGCCGGGTCGGACCGCTGCGCAGTCAACGCATCCCGCTCGACAAGCTCAACTTGCGCTCCGGTACGCGCAATCGAGAGCGCCGTCATCAGGCCGGCCACGCTGCCGCCAAGTACCGCGATGGGTAGCGCGCTCATGGATACAGCGCCGAGCGCGCGGCGTGTGCGCCAATTCGTATGGCACCTTGCGTTTTCTGTTTGGCTAAGCACGTTTGAGGACGTTGCGGCGAAGGCGCGCAAGTGTTGTCCACCAGCGCTGTGACATCCGAAGAAATATCCATCAAGCAAAGCCCTCCATCACGAATCCGTAGCCCGCACTCGATCGGATCTGGGGCACGGCAGCCTTGCGCAGCAACAGGGAACGCACTGTCCACAGCTCGGTGAAAATGCGGTAGCGCGCGGTCTGATCCAGATAGTCGACGCCGCTGGAACCCCCTGTGCCTATGCGGCGCCCGATGAAGCGCTCCACCATGCGGGCATGCCGCTGTCGCCAGATCAGCATGGCCTGCTCCAGCTCAAGCACGCTTTCGAGCAACGCATGCGGCCATGCAAGCTGCGGCAATTCGCGGTAGCTCTCTATAAAGAGCATCGCCGCACGTCCCGCACGCCGCGTTTCACGCTCCGCATCGCTGGCCTGCGGATCGTCTTCGGCCAATAGAAATGCCTGTGCGCCAGCGTCTTCTGCCGCATAACGCGCCCTCAACTGCTCGATCTCTGCCGCAGCCAGGCCACTGCTTGCCAGCTTGAGTCGGCGATCATTCTCCGCACGCAGCGAGGCCAGGTACGCCTCAAGAAACCGCGTGATATCCGCTGGCGCATTCGAGCCGTCAATGGGCACGCGTGACAGCCAGTCGTACAGACAATGCTTGAAGCTTGGCCCATCGGCCGCACGTGCTTCGACGCGTTGCGCCGACGATGACGGCGCGCCACCGGGCAATTTGAGTGCATCCCGGTACGAGCACCCGTTGCCGATCGAAATACGCTGCGTGTCCTCCAGGCCCAACAGGATCTCGATTTCACGCAATTGGGCCGACTGGAAACCGCTGGCTGGAGCCAGTCGCTCACGGAATTCCAGGAAATCCCGCGCGGTCATCAGTCTCCATCAGCTGAAAATGCTGATTGGCTTGCCCGAATACCGAAATGGCGCGCTTTAGTGAGCGCACAGCCAGCACAATCTCCGGGCTATTGCTCGAATGCGCCGCCAGAATATTCCGCGACGAGCTCAGCTCACGCAAAATCAACTTGAACCATAGCTCATAGATCTGGTGTACGCTGATAAACAGCACCTCGTCATTATTGATGCCACGTTCGTCGTTATCAAAACCGCCTTGCAAGGCAAGCAACTGCTCGACCTTGATGTAATCCCAGTAATTGATCGCCTTCAATCGCTTTCCTCAGTGGATTTATCGCTGCTGTGACATTCACATCGATCAGGCCGCCAGCGCGAGGCAGCACCTAGGCGGTGAGAGAGGCTTTTTTCAATGCTTCCCACTCGGTGAGAGTTGCATAAGCGGCTTTCTCCAGATCGTTCCAGATTACGGTCTGGGCCACCTCGGGTTTGACGATCAATTCCATGCGGTGCCCGTTTGGGTCACGGAAATACCAGGAACGTGCCAGCTCTCCATGGATTCCATCTCCTGCCACGTCATGAATCACCGGGCCTTCGACCGCGACACCGCGCGCTTGCAAGCGTGCAGTGATTTCTTCGGCCCGGGCCTGATCGCGCACCTCAAGCGCCAGGTGCTGCGCCCAGTCGCCCGGCACCGGCACCAGCGGTTGTTCGCTTCCGAGCACCTCGAAGAAACAGATATAACTGCCGTCCTCCATCTCAAAGAACACGTTGTTATTGGTCGCCCTGAGCCCGGTGGATGGCACGTGGTCGATCAACGCGGCAGCAAACTTCAAGCCAATTGCCTGGACGTAGAAATCCACGGTTTCTGCAGCGTCCCGGCAGCGATACCCCACGTGATGAAGCTTGCTCAACATAAGACCTCGCTTGAGTGATTCAAAATATTCAGGACCAGCTCACCCCTGCATTTTCTGCATTACCAATTTCGAATAAACCACCTCGCAGCACGAGTCTGCAATGAGCATGCATACCAACGAGGCATAAGATTATATATTTTACGACAGGCGAAAAAATGCCACCCGAAATACTTTCGAGAAAATGACCGACAACAACTTGGAAAACCTTTCGCCAAGCCAATTCAGCAAAGCGTCCGTGACCCCACTGTCAGCAAAATAAAAAAAAATCTCCAAGAGGTTTTTATGATCGATCCATCACGCATTCCACGCATCCATAAATCACGTTTACGAAAAACAAGCGAGTTCCTTGCTATCTGCGGATGAGCTCGCAATGCGCACGCGACCGACATCACGAAAGACAACACAGGATTTTTTTGTGGCTCGCATCTCTTCGGTGAACGCAATAATCCATCTTGCTTACCAGGTATTAGCGAAAACAAATACTCGACTACAAAAGCATTTGCCTTGGTCCAAGAGTGACCGACAAAAGCCGTGGGGAGCGGTTCTCAGATGGGGATGGGCGGCGCACGCCAGGAGCCGCGACGCACGGCGCCATGGATGCCACACCGCGTACCGGCCGCACGCGTCTGGCGGTGAGCGCAATGGACTTGTCAGCCGTTCCGAATCCGCACGCGAGTTCAACCGTTCATCGTCGCGGCCTGCGCTCCAGCGCAAGCGATGGCTGCTTCCCAACAGAGCCCTAATCAGCGCGCCGGCTCGCACGTGCAACCCGCTGCGGTCAGCCTGCGGCCGACGAACTGAGGTTTTTTTGCCATGTCGGCTTAAACTTGCACCCTCCACGGCCAAATGCACTCCGGCCACCGCTCCTCTTCCGTTCCATCGCAACGGGTCTGTTGGTCGCGACAGCGCATTGGCCTTTTTCGCGCAGCGCCGCCACACCGGCGTAGCAAGGCTACCGCCACGCGCCGCTTGCGACCCATCGACCGCCAGATTTATCGACCGCCAGATTTCCGGACAACGTTCTTGCAAACCGCCGACACCAAAGACAAAACCAAACTCAGCACGGGCGCCGCCGAGCACACCCCGCTGATGAAGCAATCTTGGCGTGTGATGATCGTAGGGCTCGCAAGCCTTGTGCAGCAAGCATCTTGTGGAAAATCTCGGCGGATGTGCATGCGCGTCGCAACATTGTCGCAACATTAGCCCCGGCGTATTTGTTAACCGACCCGGAGCTTGGGAACAAACACTCGACTCCCCCCCAAAGTCTCAGGGCATGACATCGCGGCGGTAGTAGGATGGTTCCCAGCCCTATTCATCATCCATACCTCCGATCGCCTGATGACAAAACCCATCCAGGTTATTTCTGCATCCAAGTTCGCAACGACTTTCAGCCTACGGCCTGAGCTTCACGCCTGGCTGCTAGGTGCCGGCGCTTCCGCAGCTTCTGGCATCCCGACTGGCTACGACATGATCCTGGACTTCAAGGCGAAGCTCTATTGCCAGGAGACCCGGTTCCCTCGCCGCAATGTCGACCCGAGTGATCCGCTATGGGTTCAGCGCATTGACGAGTTTTTCTCTCGGACCCCTCTCCTTCCGCCACCGAACGATCCGACCGAATATGCGGCCGCGTTCGAGGCGATTTATCCGAAAGAGACCCATCGACGGCAATACATCGATGACGCCATCAGCAAGGGCACGCCATGTTTCGGGCACCGCATGTTGGCTGGCCTGATAACGTCATCAAAAGCTCCTTGCGTGTTCACGACGAACTTTGACCCACTGATAGAAGAATCCAGCCTGTTCGCGTCATCTCTGATGGCCCCCGGCAGCGCAGCTAAGCCGACGGTGGCGACTCTAGACTCTGCCAACGTCGCCACGCGCTGCCTAGATGAGTCTGACTGGCCCCTCATCGTCAAGCTTCATGGCGACTATCGGTCAACGTCCCTGAAAAACACCACAAGCGAACTTGCCTCTCAAGACAAAGACATGCGCCGGGCGATGGTTGAAGCCTGCAAGCGATTTGGCCTTGTCGTCGTGGGTTACAGCGGCCGCGACTCCTCAGTGATGGAAGCTCTTGAGTCTGTCCTGACCTACGAGAACCCCTTCCCCAGCGGCCTTTATTGGTGCACCTCTTCCAGTTCCAAGCTCCTACCGGCTGTGAACGATTTCTTGGGCAAAGCCGCCTCTGCGGGGGTCGATGTCTTCGTCATCGAAACAGCGACGTTCGACGAGTTGGCGGGCGACCTCCTCATTCAAATCAGCCTTCCCCACCCACTGCTAGATCATGTCCTTTCCTTCCAGCCTTCCCAGCTCGCTGCTCCTACTCCTGTGCGGACGACGGAAGCTCGAAGGTTCCCTGTGCTGCGCCTTTCCGCATTACTCGTGGAGAGTCTCCCTACCACGGCAAGAAGAATAACCTTGGGCCGTCCATCTCCTATCCTTGAGGTGCGGGAACTGCTCAAGTCCAGCAAGTGCCGGGCGGCGGTGGCAATGGTTGGAAATGAGCTCGCAGCCTTCGGCAAAGACGCAGAGATGCTCGCGTCATTGCATAGCCTGAAGCCAGTGCTAAACGGGCATTGGACGCTGGATCCCATCCAAGACAGCTGGGCGCTAGGACTCATCTACGATGCTCTTCTGCGGGCTCTGGCTCGGCGGCGACCGCTGATTCCCAGACTCAAGCGTTTTGGGCACTCCCTTATGGTTGCCAGCGCGAGAGAGGGCGAAACGGACGAGCAGCGACATCGCCGCGAAAGCCAACTATCCAAGCTCAGAGCGGCCTACGGAAGCGAGCTCACGGGGACCAAGTCTGGGCGCAACTACAACGAAGCGATCTCGGTTCGGCTGGAAGAGATTGAGGGACGCTGGTGGTGCGGATTTGACCCCTACACCGCCGTGGAAGTGCCGCGTGATGAGCGGGCTGTTCCTTTAGACGCCGCCGCCGAGAGCGACCCACTGGCTTGGTCATCGCAGCGTCGGCCAGATCCGACCGCTGACTGGAGAAGAGAGCGGTGGGCCACCAAATACAACAGCGCTTGGGCCAACATCATCGACGCGTGGGCGAACTTGCTCACGTCTCCACGAGGCATCACCTTTCAAGCGTTCGGAATCGAAGCTCAGGAGGGAGTCGATGCGGCTTTCCGCATTTCACCACTCACCGGCTTCAGTCGCCCTGGACATCACGACAAATACTTTGACCGGAGACAGTGATGGTAGATGTTTCTCGCTCGCAGCTACCGCCGCTGTCCCTGCTCTCGGAACCGGAGCTGGCCTTTTCTCCTGAACAATCCGGGGGGCGAGATGTCCACCCCCTTCGCGGGCTGGCGCACTACGGCCTGTTCTCGTCCCAGACATTCAGCCAGTTCACGCCCACCGTTCGTATTGCCACAGTGGGCCCAGAAAGTGCGTTCAAGACTCGTGGCGTGCTCATGGCATCGCTGAAGCAGCAACATGCGGCCAGCGACAGAAGCGGCTACGCACCAGATTTTCCCGGCTTTGCCAGCGTCTTCGGCGTGGACTTGGCGTCCTCTGACAAGGCGAACCACATCCGTTGGCCGGATTCCATCGACGATCTTCCAGGCTCCGGCACCCTTCAACATCGCCTGGTGGCCGCCTTCGAGGCAGCCCTCTCGCAACTAAGCACAAGGCACGAGCAGTTTGATGTGGTCCTAGTCCATCTCCCGGAGGCGTGGCTTCCTTATACGTCCGGAGACGGATTCGACGCGCACGATGTCCTCAAGGCATTGGGAGCAAAGCACGGCATTCCGACTCAAGTGGTCAACGACCGAACCTTCAGCTTCTCAAACAAGGCGCAGTTGGCATGGAGGCTTTCGATCGCGCTCTATGTCAAAGCCGGCGGCATACCTTGGAAGCTCGCCCCTCTGGTGGGAGTGCCCGCGGATACCGCCTACATCGGTTTGGCATACGCGCTGAAGAGGGTCAACGACGAAACCCACTTTGTCACCTGCTGCTCGCAGGTGTTCGACATGGATGGCGGCGGCATGCAGTTTGTGGCATTCGAGGCCAAGGATCCGGTCAAGGACGTGCGCGAAGCACGACGGAATCCGTTCTTGTCACGAGAAGACATGCGAGCGGTCATTGCCCGCAGTCTGTCGATTTACCAACAGCGCAATGGAGGCATTCTCCCCCGGCGAATGGTCATCCATAAGAGCAATGCGTTCAAGGAAGACGAAGTCCTAGGTGCTCGCGATGCGTTGACCGCTGTGCCCGAAGTCGAGTGTATTGAAATCAGCTCTAGGCCTACTTGGCGGGGCGTATGGCTGGTCAAATCCTCTGGCGGCACCGCGCCCACCCAGCCCGCGAGATACCCGGTGCCGCGAGGCACGTTTGTCCCCCGGTCGGGCACGTCCGCTCTTCTGTGGGCCGCTGGCAACGTTCCAGACGTTTCAAGCAAATCTGATTACTACCAAGGCGGGAAGAGCATCCCTCGCCCACTTCTGCTGACCCGTCACGCAGGCAGCGGGCCGTTGGAAACGATCGCCCATGAAACGCTGGCGCTGACCAAAATGGACTGGAACAACGACGCACTCTACGACCCAGTCCCCGTCAGCATTCGCTACTCCCAGAAGCTCGCCAGGACCATCTCAAATGTCCAGGATCTTCCTGGAAACAGTTACCCGTATCGATTGTTTATGTGACCATTTCTTGAGAGATGTAGTTTCAATCAGACGAGCACACTAAGATTTTGAGTCAGGTATGAATCAGCGACCGATCATTGCCTCATGGACAGCAGAATTCAGCTATACCTTCTATAAAATTACGGAGAAGACAGCTCTCGGATCTGTGAAGTAGCTCGTCAAGCGAGCTCTTGCGCAAAAGAAGCTACCTGCTTGGATGAGTGCTCACCCAACACAGGAGCACCCATGCATCACCAAACGCAGATCCAGGTCGCCAGTCGCCTGCTCGGCCACCTTCTCCAGCAGCGCACCACACGCCTTCCACCTCCTGAGGTCGAGGACATCCAATACGCGCTCGACCTGGCGGCCGAGCTGTTGAGGCTCGGCGGGCCAGGGCCAGCCAGTCAAACCCAGGCGTCAGCTATGGCACCTTCTCAACCCATCCTCGTCAAACGAGCGGCCGTTGATCGCAGCGTCGTTCCAACTATGCCTGCTTCAATCGAGGAGTGGCGAGAGGCGCGCAAGAAGAAGAACGAGGACGTCCCCCGCCCCAAGGAACCGATCGGGATCGAGCGGATAAATCTCCGCCCTCGTTCCCGGCACTAAGGACCCCATAGAAAAAGCCCCGCACTTGCGG
>Ga0114992_100068_pt1 | contig 19049 bp, 15 predicted proteins | sample MSEELM_DM5_FD_89584 | JGI IMG/M metagenome (GOLD analysis project Ga0114992, IMG submission 89584) | Subsurface microbial communities from deep shales in West Virginia, USA - MSEEL M_DM5 | ecosystem: Environmental > Aquatic > Deep subsurface > Shale gas/oil reservoir > Produced water/Flow back ... | reverse complement strand
GCGCAGTGGTTTTGTTGGTCGCATCTTGCTGGATGCAGTGACAAGTCCAGAGCAAAACGCCTGGTCGGTCGAGGGCGCAGTGCCCCCGCCGCTTGCGGGACACGCCGTGAATCCTTCCGTGGAGGCTCAGTGGCGGCATCCATGCCGCCACATGGTCCCGCGATCGGCGAGGACACCGCACCAGAAAGTCTGCTGGTTGCTTTGAGGATAGTTACGCGCAACGACCATCTTGACTGGTCCTTGCCCGCCCACCGTCGCGGGACCTGACGCGGCATGGATGCCGCGTCAGCGCTTAGAAGGACGTCCTTGCAGCGTGTCCCGCGAGGGTGGGCGGGCAAGGGCACTGCAGCGCTGGCGCAGATCAGCACCCTGCAGTAGACCGGCGTGAGCATCAGCGGCCGCACGCGCATCGATCGCTCTGCGCCCCCCGCATTGCGGAAGGCTGCCCGAACGGCAGATGCGACCGGCATTCTCCGCGTCTAGACTGCCGCGTCAGGCTGCGTTTCCGGCCGTGCCGCATCGAACGCCGGCAGTGCCAGGCAGGCCTGTTCGATCCGCTGCAGCGTCGGATACGGCGCCAACTCCACGGCGAACCGGCGCGCGTTGTAGAGCTGCGGCACCAGCACGCAATCGGCCAGGCCCGGCGTGTCGCCGTGGCAGAACTGCCCGGTCTGTGCGTCGCCCGCCAGGTGGGTTTCCAGCGCTGCCAAGCCTTGCTGCATCCAGTGCGCAGTCCAGTGATGGCGCTGCGCTGGCGAGACGTCCCAGGTGTGCTCCAGGAATTGGGTAACGCGCAGGTTGTTGAGCGGGTGCACATCGCAAGCGATCACCTGTGCCAGCGCCCGCACCCGCGCACGCGCGGCGGGGCCGGTCGGCAACAGCGGCGCGCTGTCCGCAAATGCCTCGTCCAGGTATTCGAGGATGGCCAGGGACTGCGGGATCACCACCTGCCCGTGCCGCAGCGTCGGCACCAGCTCCTGCGGGTTGAGTTGCGCGTAAGCGGCGGCGTGTTGCTCGCCGCCATCGCGCACCAGATGCACCGGGTGCGCGACGTAGGCCAGCGCCTTCAGCTGCAGCCCGATGCGTACGCGATAGGCGGCGCTGGAGCGCCAGTACGAAAACAGCTCCAGGGGCCTGCTCATGCCTGCCCCTGCCCTGCCGCATGCGTGAGCATCGGCATCTGGTTCATGGCAGCGGCTGGCGTTCGACGCGCTGCTCGATCGCCCCGAAGATGCTGTGGCCCTGCGCGTCCATCATCTCGATGCGCACTACATCGCCGAAGGACATGAACGGGGTGCTCGGGCTGCCATCGCGCAGCGTCTCCACCACGCGCTGCTCGGCAAAGCAGGAGGCGCCCAGGGATGTGTCCTGGTTGGCGATGGTGCCGGAGCCGACAATGGTGCCGGCCGACAGCGGCCGGGTCTTGGCGGCATGGGCAATCAGCTGGGCAAAGTCGAACTGCATGTCGTGGCCGGCCTCGGGCGCGCCAAACCAGGCGCCGTTGACGTGCGTCACCAGCGGCAGATGCACCTTGTTGTCGCGCCAGGCATCGCCCAGCTCGTCGGGGGTGACGAACACCGGCGACAACGCCGAGCGCGGCTTGGACTGCACAAAGCCAAAGCCCTTGGCGAGCTCGGCCGGGATCAGGTTGCGCAGCGAAACATCGTTGACCAGGCCGATCAGCTGGATATGCGCAGCCGCCTGCTCAGGCGAGGCGCCCATCGGCACATCGTCGGTGATGACCACCAATTCGGCTTCCAGATCGATGCCATGGTCTTCGCTGATCACCTTGATGGCATCGCGCGGGCCGTAGAAGCCGGCGCTGGTGGCCTGGTACATCAGCGGGTCGGTGTAGAAGCTCTCCGGCACCTCGGCATTGCGCGCGCGGCGCACCCGCTCCACGTGTGGCAGGTAGGCGCTGCCATCGACGAACTCGTAGGCGCGCGGCAGCGGCGCGGCCAGCGCCTGCATGTCCAGCGCAAACACGCCATCGGCGCTGCCATCGTCGAGGGAGTCCGCCAGGGCGTTCAGCCGCGGCGCCACGTTGCTCCAGTCCTCCAGCGCGCGCTGCAGCGTCGGCGCGATGCCGGTAGCGCGCACCGCGCTGGTCAGGTCACGCGAGACCACGATCAAGCAGCCGTCGCGGCCGCCTTCCTTCAGGGAACCTAGCTTCATGACCGTCCTGCGGCTGTGGCTGAAGCGCTGATTGTACGACCTGTCGCGCGAGGTGGTTGCAGCTGAAACAACTGACCCGTTCCCCAACCGCGATCACACAGTTTTGTGCAGCGCGCCAATCGGGCGTACACTTGCCGGGTCTGCATGCGGCCGTCCGTTTCCCTTAGGGACCGCCGGCGAGGCCAGGATCGATCGATCCGCTCGCCCGCCCCACCCGACGCCTTTCGTGGTGCCGACAAACCCATCGCTCTTTGATTGGGTTGTTCCACCATCTCGCAGCGCGGTTCACGGGAACGCTCCGAGCCTCACTTTTTTGCATCTGCAATGCGTCTGCGCTCCGGGCTCTGCCTGGTGGCGACGCTTTACTTGGAGCTTCCTGATGTCTTTTGAATCCTTGGGCCTGGCGCCCTTCCTGCTGCGCGCATTGGCCGAGCAGGGCTATGAAACCCCCACCGCCATCCAGCAGCAGGCGATCCCGCTCGTGCTGGCCGGCCATGACCTGCTGGCTGGCGCACAGACCGGTACCGGCAAGACCGCCGCGTTCGGCCTGCCGCTGCTGCAGCACCTGGGCACCACCCCGCAGCCGGTCAACGGCCCGCGCAAGCCGCGCGCGCTGATCCTGACCCCCACCCGCGAGCTGGCCACCCAGGTGCACGACAGCCTGCGCGGCTACAGCAAGTACCTGCGCATTCCGAGCGCGGTGATCTACGGCGGCGTGGGCATGGGCAACCAGCTCGATGCGCTGCGTCGTGGCGTGGACCTGCTGATCGCCTGCCCGGGCCGGCTGATCGACCATATCGAGCGCCGCAGCGTGGACCTGTCCGGCATCGAAGTACTGATCCTGGACGAAGCCGACCGCATGCTCGACATGGGCTTCTTGCCGTCGATCAAGCGCATCCTGACCAAGCTGCCGCGCCAGGACCGCCAGACCCTGCTGTTCTCGGCCACGTTCGAAGAGAACATCAAGCAGCTGGCGCTGGAATTCATGCGCAACCCGATGCAGATCCAGGTCACCCCGAGCAACACCGTGGCCGAGAGCATCACCCACCGCGTGCACCCGGTCGATGGCGCGCGCAAGCGCGACCTGCTGCTGCACCTGCTGGCGCAGGACAGCCGCGAGCAGACCCTGGTCTTCGCACGCACCAAGCACGGCAGCGACAAGCTGGCGCTGTTCCTGGAGAAGTCCGGCATCAAGACCGCGGCGATCCACGGCAACAAGAGCCAGGGCCAGCGCATGCGTGCACTGAGCGACTTCAAGGCCGGCCGCGTGACCGTGCTGGTGGCCACCGACATCGCCGCGCGCGGTATCGATATCGACCAGTTGCCGAAGGTCATCAACTATGACCTGCCGATGGTGGCCGAGGACTACGTGCACCGCATCGGCCGCACTGGCCGTAACGGTTCGACCGGCGAGGCGATCTCGTTGGTGGCACAGGACGAAGCCAAGCTGCTGCGTCAGATCGTGCGCATGCTGGGCCGCGACGTGGAAATCCGCGACGTGCCGGGCTACGAGCCGCAGACCCCGATCCGCTGGGGCAACAGCGCCCCGGGCCGTGCCGAGCAGCCGGGTGGCGATCGCGCCCCGCGCAAGAGCCACGCCCGTCGCCCGCATGGCGATGCACCGCGCCAGGCACATGCGCATGCCGGCCCGAAGAAGCCGGGTGGCCAGCGCAGCAGCGGGCCGCGTCAGGCCACTGCCGGCGCCGGTGCCGGCCGTCGCGACGGTGGTCGTGGTGGCAGTGGCCGGCCGGCCAGCCGCGGCGCCTAACGCCCGCGACTGACGGTAACGACAAGGGCCGCCATGCGGCCCTTGTCCTGTCAGCCACACCGACGCCGGCAACGTCCGGCCCACCTTCCTCTGCACGCGCCTGCCGATCAACGCCATGGATATCTTCAAAGTATTTACGCTCGAGGCCGCCCACCGGCTGCCCAACGTTCCGCCGGGCCATAAGTGCGCACGGCTGCATGGGCATTCGTTCCGGGTCGAGCTGCACGTCAGCGGCGAACCGGGTGCCGAGACCGGCTGGATCATGGACTTCGGCGACATCAAGGCTGCCTTCCAGCCGATCTACGACCGGCTCGATCACCACTACCTCAATGACATCGAGGGGCTTGAAAACCCCACCAGCGAACGCCTGGCCATCTGGATCTGGCAGCAGCTCAAGCCGGCCTTGCCGCAGTTGAGCGAAATCGTGGTGCACGAGACCTGCACTTCCGGCTGCCGCTATCGCGGTTGATTGGCGCAAATGGTGACCGAAGGCCGCCCTCCGAGGCGGCCTTTCTCGTTTTGAGCGCAACGCAAGCGGTTGATTGGAAACCACTTTTCAGGTCGGTTGGAAAATTTTCAGGAAACATGTTGCATCGCAACAACATCCGCGTATGCTGCAACGCAACAAACGGTCACAGCATTCCCCAAGGGGTTCGCGATGTCGGCGCAGTTCGAAAACAGCTTCACCAGTCAGTTTGCTTCTGCCGCAGCACGTGCCAACCAGTTGGCATTGGACACGCTGGAACAGAACGTCAACGCGACCACCAGCTTCTTCGGTGAGTTTGCGCAGGCGCGCGACCTGGGCGCCTACCAGACGCTCTGGCCGAAAGGGCTGCAACTGGCCCGCGACAACCTGGAACGTCTGGCGTCGGTCAACCAGGAAGTGGTTGGCATGGGGCTGAAGATGTCCAGCGAACTTGGGCAGTTTGCCAAGCAGCAGTTCGAGACCGGCAGCGATCAGACCGGCGCAACAGGCAAGACCCGGCGCAAGTAACGGCCACCAAAATTCAGCGTCTTTGCATGGGTCCCTCCCCCCATGCAATCCGGCCCGACAGATCCCTCCCTCTGTCGGGCTTTTTTATTGTCTGGTGACCGGCGCAGGCGGCGATGGCCGGCACGGTCGATGTGGCTGCGTGCGCAGCCGCTGGGTTCACTCCGGCAGGCGGATGTGCTGCGCCAGGCCCTCGGCCTGGGCGTTGGGGCGCCACGGAATGCGCCCCCAGCACGGCATCGCCAGGCGCTGGCCGAGCATGCGGATGTTGTCCTCGATGCGCTCCATCTGCGGGTCGATCTCGTTGGCGATCCAGCCGATGCAGCGCAGGCCATCGGCGGCGATGGCCGCGGCGGTCAGGCGCGCATGGTTGATGCAGCCCAGGCGCACGCCCACCACCAGCACCACCGGCAGCTGCAGTGTGCGCACCAGATCGGCCTGATCCAGCTGCGCACTCAGCGGCGCCGCCCAGCCGCCGACCCCTTCCACCACCACCACCTCGGCCTGCGCGCGCAGCTGCGCAAAGGCCAGCTGAAGCGGCACCAGCGACAGGCTCACGCCGACATCGGCGGCAGCCAGTTCCGGGGCCAACGCCGCAGGCAACGCATATGGATTGAGGGTGGCGTAGTCCGGCTGCGGCTGGCTGGCGGCTTGCAGCGCCAGCGCGTCTTCGTTGTGCCAACCCTGCGGGGTTGCGACGCAGCCACTGGCCACCGGCTTCATGCCCACTGCGGTGTGGCCGCGTGCTCGCACCGCATGTAACAAAGCCGTGCTGGCAACGGTCTTGCCGATGCCGGTATCGGTGCCAGTGACGTAGAAGGCGGGAAACTGCATGCACCTGTTCCTGCGGCCGCGCCGCCATTGCCGGAGAGGCCGCGCAGCATACCGTGCGGGCGTTTGCTGCACGCGCCTGCGTGGCATCTGCCATGCCTTCTGAAACGAACCAATGCATGGCGGGCCGCTTGGCTGGGCGGCATATGCGGCGCGCGGCCCGGGATGGTCGTGTGCGCGGCGCGCCCCTTGGGGTCCTGCCGGCCCTGCAGCCCGCGCACCTGCTCCGTGGCGTCGCAACGACGCTGCGGATGGCCGCTGCTAGACTTTGCGCATGTTCGCCACCTCTTCGCTGACCGGCAGCAAGCCGGAACAATATGCCCAGCTCACCGCCCAGGCCCAGGCACTGGTGCACGGCGAGCCGGACCGGATCGCCAACGCTGCCAACCTGGCCGCGCTGATCTTCAATTCACTGCCGTCGCTCAACTGGACAGGGTTCTATTTCTACGACGGCCGCGAGCTGGTCGTCGGGCCCTTCCAGGGGCTGCCCGCCTGCGTGCGCATCCCGTTGGACAAGGGTGTGTGCGGTGCCGCCGCCAGTACCCGGCAGACTCAGCGCATTGCCGATGTGGATGCGTTTCCCGGGCATATCGCCTGTGATTCGGCGTCGCGGTCGGAGCTGGTGATTCCGCTGGTGCAAGGCGACACGCTGATCGGCGTGCTCGACCTGGACAGCCCGGAACTGGACCGTTTCGACGCGGACGACCAGCGCGGACTGGAAGCCATCGCGCAGGTCTTCGTCGGCGCGTTGACGTGACTACCGAACGGCTGCGCAACATCGGCCCCAAGAGCGCGGCTTGGCTACGCCAGGTGGGCCTGCGCACCCAGCAGGACCTGCAGGCCGTGGGCGCGGTGGGCGCGTTTGTAAAAGTGCGTCGTGCCGGATTCAAGCCCAGCCTCAATCTGCTGTATTCGCTGGAAGGTGCGCTTGCCGATTGCCATTGGCAGGAAGTGCCGGAAGCGCGCCGGCATGCCTTGCTGGCCGAATACGAAGCCGCCAGCGCACTGCTGCCGGCCGCACGTGGCCGCCCGGTCGGTGGCCCGGTGGAAACCGTGCATTACGCGCGCGCCGACAGCGATGCGCTGGCAGACGATGCCACCGACGTGGCCGGCGACGACGCGCAGCCCGCCACGCACGACGAGTAACGCGGCCGCACGCAGCGCATATGCGTGTGTGACGGGCCGCTAGCGCGCCGCTGCGGCCTGCAAGGTCGGCACGAGCGAAGCGCTTAACGTTTGCCCGTGGCCCAGTCCTCGAAGCGCCGCTATGAGGCTGGGACTGAGGGTGTTGCCGAACCGGCCGCACTGGTCCAGCCGCACGCCGGGCGTGGGCGTCACCCCTCGGTCACGCATACAGCCTCGCGATCCGCGCATCTACACATATGCGATTCATTGCAAACTGCGTCAGCGCGCTGCATGCGTCATGCACCTCGGCAAAGGACGCATCCATTACCGCTGATTTGCCGCGTCACGCGTCACTCAACAACCCGCAGCTCAGTGCAACATGAGCAGCGCGCGCATGTCGTCGATCACCGCAACCGCGCCGGCGTGCTCCACATCGAAGCCACGCAGGTAGCCATACCGCACCATCGCCAACGGCATGCCGGCGGCCTGCGCAGCGGCGGCATCGGTGGCCGAGTCGCCCACCATCAGGCACTGCGCGGGCGCGTGTTGGAACTGCTGCGCCAGATGCAGCAAGGGCGCTGCACTAGGCTTGCGTTGCGGCAACGAATCGCCGCCGAGCACCGTCGCAAACTGCGCCGCAATGCCCAGGTGTTCGAGCAAGGGCTGGATGAAACGCGCCGGCTTGTTGGTGCATAACGCCAGCGTGGCGCCTGCGCTGCGCAACGCAGGCAAGGCCTCGGCAACGCCTGGATACAAGTGCGGATGATGCAGCAGGCTGGCTTCGTAGTGGCGCATCATCACCGGCATTTCCGCATCCACATCGCGGTCGCTGCCTGCTTCGCGCAACGCGGTGGCCAACAGTGTGTGTACGCCCTCGCCGATCCAGCTGCGCACGGTGGCTTCGGGAAACTGCTGCAGGCCGAGTTCCTGCAAGGTGCCGTTGAGGGCCTCGGCAATATCCGATGCGCTGTCCACCAGCGTGCCATCCAGGTCGAAGATCACCAGCGGATACGGAAACATCGGGTCGCCTTTGCGTAGGGGAGCGCGCAGTGTACGAAGCGGCTGATTCAGGACGTGTCAGTGCAGTGCTGCAATCAGCGGGGTGAGTGCGGGTGCGTCCGCGGCATCGGTCGTTGCCGCAGGCCGTGTCAGCGCGTTACTGCTGCGGCACCTCGCCGAACAATTCGCCCTGCACCGCGGCCTGCAGCTCGGGGTCGGAAAAACCGCTCAGCCCCACGCCGACCAGGCGGTAACGTGTCTCCGGCGGCAACTCCACGCGCCGGGTCAGCCCCAACGCGATATCGACCAGCCCCTGCAACGACGCCGGCGGCTGCTCGGGCGTATACGAGCGAGTGAGGATGCGAAAGTTGGAGGTCTTCAGCTTGAGCACCACCGTGCGGCCAATCCGCTCGGTGCGCCGCGTCGCATGCCAGGTCTTTTCGGCCAGCCGCTGGATGTGCGGGTCAAGCGCATCAAGTGCCAGATCTTCACTGAAGGTGTCCTCGGAAGACACCGATTGCACTTCCTGGTCCGGCTCCACCGGCCGCTCGTCGATGCCGCGTGCACGCCGGTACAGGCTTTGCCCGAAACTGCCGAAATGCGCCTGCAGTTCTTCCAGTGGCCGCAAGCGCAAGTCACTCACGGTGACGATGCCCAACGCCGCCAGCTTGCCATCCATGACCTTGCCCACGCCGGGAATACGGTTGACCGGCAGCGGCAGCAGGAAGGCATCCACGCGACTGGGCGCGATCACGAACTGGCCATCGGGCTTGCGCCAATCCGAGGCGATCTTGGCCAGGAACTTGTTGGGCGCGATGCCTGCCGACGCGGTGAGCTGGGTTTCTTCGCGGATCTGGGTCCGGATGAGCTGCGCGATTTCCGTGGCCAACTGCATGCCGGTCTTGGCTTCGGTGACGTCCAGATACGCTTCGTCCAGCGATAGCGGCTCGACCAGGTCGGTGTGCCGGTGAAAGATCTCGCGCACCTGCCGCGACACCGCCTTGTAGCGTGCGAAATCCGGCGGCACGAAGACCGCATCCGGGCACAAGCGCTCGGCGCGTACGGCCGGCATCGCCGAGCGGATGCCGAAGGTGCGTGCTTCATACGAGGCAGCGCACACCACCGAGCGCGCGCCGCGCCAGGCCACCACCACCGGCTTGCCGCGCAGCGACGGATCATCACGTTGTTCCACGGACGCGTAGAACGCATCCATGTCCACGTGAACGATCTTGCGCATCAAGCCAGATTCCCCAGCACAGTCTTGCTGCGCATGATAAATCAGCCGCGTCTCATGCCTTGCGCCAGTCGTTGGCCCGCAGTTGCTGCAGTGCGCAATTGCTTGAAAACACTACGCATGCGTACGGATAAAACGTTTGATTGAACCGTACGGGCTCATGCACGCTTGCCGCCCTCGCCTTTTGCTCTTGCAGGGAACCGTTCGTGATGACTCGTCAAAATGCGTACTCGCGTGACCAATTGCTGGCCAGCGCGCGCGGGGAATTGTTCGGCCCCAACAGCGGCCGTCTGCCGAACGACCCGATGCTGATGTTCGACCGCATCACCGAGATCAACGACAACGGCGGCAGCCACGGCAAGGGCCTGATCCGCGCCGAGCTCGATATCCGCCCGGACCTGTGGTTCTTCAATTGCCACTTCATCGGCGACCCGGTGATGCCCGGCTGCCTCGGCCTGGATGCGATGTGGCAACTGACCGGCTTCTTTCTCACCTGGATCGGTGCGCCGGGCCGCGGACGCGCGCTGGGCTGTGGCGAGGTGAAATTCACCGGCCAGGTGCTGCCCACCGCAACGCTGGTGACCTACGAAATCGAGATCAGCCGGGTCATCAACCGCAAGCTGGTGATGGCACAGAGCGATGCGCGCATGTTGGTGGATGGGCGTGAAATCTACGCCGCCAAGGATCTGCGCGTGGGCATGTTCACTTCGACGGAGAATTTCTGATGCGCCGTGTTGTCGTCACCGGAATGGGCATCAATTCGTGCCTGGGCAATGACCTGGACACGGTCTCCAGCGCGCTGCGCGAAAGCCGCTCGGGCATCACCGCATTACCCGACCATGCCGAAGCGGGTCTGCGCAGCCAGGTGGGCGGCGCGGTGGACATCGACCTGGACGGATTGATCGACCGCAAGCTCAAGCGCTTCATGGGCGATGCCTCGGCCTACGCCTACCTGGCGATGCGCGATGCCATTGCCGATGCCGGCCTGTCGCCCGAGCAGGTCAGCGACCTGCGCACCGGCGTGATTGCCGGCTCCGGCGGCGGCTCCAGCCAGTGGCAGGTGGAAACGGCCGATCTGCTGCGCGCACGCGGCGTGCGCAAGGTAGGCCCGTACATGGTGCCGCGCACGATGTGTTCGGCAGTCTCGGCCTCGCTGGCCACTGCCTTCAAGATCCGCGGCCTGAGCTATTCGTTGTCGGCCGCCTGCGCGACCTCGGCGCATTGCATTGGCGCGGCTGCGGATCTGATCCGGCATGGTGCGCAGGATGTGATGTTTGCCGGCGGCGGCGAAGAACTGCACTGGACCATGAGCGTGATGTTCGATGCGATGGGCGCGTTGTCCACCGGCTTCAACGATCGCCCGGCGGTGGCCTCGCGTCCCTACGATGCGCAACGCGATGGGTTCGTCATCGGCAGCGGCGGTGGCATGTTGGTGCTGGAAGACTACGACCACGCCATCGCGCGCGGCGCCCGCATCCATGCCGAACTGCTGGGCTACGGCGTGACCTCCGATGGCGCGGACATGGTCGCGCCCAGTGGCGAGGGCGCGGTGCGCTGCATGCACATGGCGATGCAAGGGCTGGATCGCCCGATCGACTATCTCAACACGCACGGCACCTCCACCCCGCTGGGCGATGCCACCGAGCTGGGCGCGGTGCGCGAGGTGTTCGGCGACAACGTGCCACCGCTGTCCTCGACCAAGGCGTTGTCCGGTCATTCGCTGGGTGCGGCAAGCGTGCACGAGGCGATCTACAGCATGCTGATGCTGCGCGATGGCTTCATGGCCGGCTCGGCGCATATCGACGAACTCGACCCGCGCGCGGAAGGCTTCCCGATCCTGCGCGCTACACGCGAGGCGACGTTGAACACGGTGATGTCCAACAGCTTCGGCTTCGGCGGCACCAACGGCGTGCTGGTGTTCGGCCGGGTGTAATGGCGGCATGCGGACGCGCGTGATCGCGTTGTGCCGATACGCGGAGACGGAGATGCGATCCGTGTCCGCGCGGTGCAAGGGCTTGCCTGTCTTGCATCTGTGCGGGGACGTGTGGTGCAAATGCTTACACCGGGCAGCCCTGCCAGCATGCGTGTTGACGACACGCACCTGTGAGCGCAGTGAGGTGCAATCACGCTTTACCGCCCTGCGCGAAAGCGCAGGTGCAGCACCTTATTCGTCCCGCAATCGGTCGCAATCTTCCACCGCCGTCCCGACGCTGGTGGGCTGCCCATTCGACTCCCTGGAAGCGCTCTGCTAAGCCGCACGCTGCCTGCTGCCGCACGCCATACGGGCCTGATCACGCTTGCGCTGCAAGCGCCTGGCCGCATCGATCTCGGCCCGCTCGCGGTTGGTCCGTTCGATATTTGCGCGTATCTCTTGCTTGACGCGCCTTGCGATGGAGGCCTCGCCGGTTTACGGCACACCCTCTCCGGCCGCAAGCACCTGCAACGCTGGTGCGCTGCCGGGTGATGCGCCATAAAACAAACCACCGCACTCCACGGCGAACGCATGCACTGCGAACGCAGCGCCTGCCAGCGACGGCAGGCGCACGCCTGGCAGGCTCAGCCCGCCATGCCGTTGTGCCGCAGCAGCGCGTCGATCTTGGGCGCGCGTCCACGGAAGGCGCGGAAGTTGTCCGCTGCGCTGCGGCTGCCACCACGCGCCAGCACTTCATGCCGGAACCGCGCGCCGGTGTCGGCCACCTGCTCGGGCGCTTCTTCGAACGCCGCGTAGGCATCGGCGCTGAGGACCTCGGCCCACTTGTAGCTGTAATACCCGGCCGCGTAGCCGCCCGCAAAAATGTGGCTGAACTGATGCGGGAAGCGATTCCACGTCGGCGGGCGATTCACCGCCACTTCGTCGCGCACGCGCTCGATCAACTCCAGCACGCTGTCCTGGGCCGGATCGAAACTGCTGTGCAATTGCATGTCGAACAACGCGAATTCCAGCTGACGCACGGTGAACATGCCGCTCTGGAAATTGCGCGCGGCCAGCAGCCGGTCGAACAGATTGCGCGGCAGCGGCTCGCCGGTTTGCACGTGCGCGGTCATCGCCTGCACACGCTCCCATTCCCAGCAGAAGTTCTCCATGAACTGGCTGGGCAGCTCCACTGCATCCCACTCCACGCCATTGATGCCGGCCACGCCGAGCTCGCCGATACGGGTGAGCAATTGATGCAGGCCGTGGCCCATTTCATGGAACAGCGTGGTGACTTCGCCGTGCCGGAACGTGGCCGGCGCATCGCCACTGCCACGGCCGAAATTGCACACCAGATACACCAGCGGCGTCTGCACACCCTGACTGGTCTCGCGGCGATTGCGGCAGTCGTCCATCCATGCGCCGCCGCGCTTGCCTTCGCGCGCGTACAGATCCAGATAAAACTGCCCCACCAGTGCGCCCTGCGCATCTTCCAGCCGATAGAAGCGCACGTCCGGGTGCCAGACCGGCGCGCTATCGGGTTTGACAGTCAGGCCGTACAGGCTATGGATCACATCGAACAGGCCAGCCAGCACCTTGGGCTCGGTGAAGTACTGCTTCACTTCCTGCTCGGAGAAGCTGTAGCGCGCCTGCTTGAGCTTTTCGCCGGCATACGCCAGGTCCCAGGCTTCCAGCTGTTCCAGGCCGAGTTCGTCGCGCGCAAAGGCTTCCAGTTCGGCACGATCCTGTTGTGCATACGGCTTGGCACGCACGGCCAGATCGCGCAGAAATCCCATCACTTCATCCGGGCTTTGCGCCATCTTGGTGGCGATGGAATAGTCCGCGTAGCTGGCAAAGCCCAGCAGCTGTGCCAGCTCGGCGCGCAGCGCCAGGATGCGCTGGATGGTGGCGCTGTTGTCCAGCGCGACATCGCCGAATTCGGAGGCGCGCTCGGCATTGGCGCGGTACAACCGCGCGCGCAGTTCGCGGCTGTCGGCATCGCTCTGCACCGGCAGGTAGCACGGCATCTGCAAGGTGAATTTCCAGCCGGCAGCCCCATCCTTTTCCGCTGCCGCGCGTGCGGCGGCAACCACTTCGGACGGCAAGCCCGACAACTGGGTCTCGTCCTGCGTCACGTGTGCCCACGCGTCGGTGGCGTCGAGCACGTTCTGCGAAAACCTGGCGGCCAGGCCGGACAACTCTTCCTGGATCTGTGCAAAGCGCGCCTTGGAGGCGTCGTCCAGTTCGGCGCCGCCCAGGCGGAAATCGCGCAGCGCGTTGTCGAGTACCTTGCGCCGGGCTTCGTCGTAATGCGCAGCTTCCGGCGAGGCGGCCAACGCCTTGTATTGCGCGTACAGGGCCAGGTTCTGCGCCAGTGCACTGCCGAAGCGGCTGACCTTGGGCAGATTGCTGTTGTAGGCCTCGCGCAGCTCGGGGGTATTCATCACTGCCTGCAGGTGGCCGACCTGGCCCCAGGCGCGCCACAGGCGCTCGGTGGCGTCATCCAGCGGCACCACGAAGCTGTCCCAGCTGACCGGGCTGACCTGTTCGGCCGCCTTCACCGCTGCCTCGGCATCGGCCAGCAGCTGATCGATCGCCGGGCCCACATGGTCGGGGCGGATCGTATCGAAGGACGGCAGTCCGGAAAAATCGAGCAGCGGGTTGGTCATGGGAGCTCCGGCAATAGGGTGAATCAGGGGGCATCGGAGGGCGCGCAGGACCGCGCGTGGCCTCGTCAGGATGCGGCTGTTGGGTCGGTCACCACGTGTGCGTGAAGCACCGCCGATGCCGCCACCGAGCGCGCACGCCTGGTGGCGCGCAGCGTTGCGACAGCCGCACCTAGCAGATGGCGATCATTCCAGAGCAGCACAAGGCAGGGCGGGTAACGCGGCGCCGGCCACGGCCGCGGCAATGGCCGCGTCGCTGGCGTCCACGTCGATCTCGCGCGCCACATACCAGGCCGGGTCGTAGTAGCTGTGCGCATACCGCTCGCCGGCATCGCACAGGATGGTGACGATGGAACCCTGCCGGCCCTCATCGCGCATGCGCTGGGCCGCCTGCAGCACGCCGACGAAGTTGGTACCGGTGGAGCCGCCGACGCGCTTGCCCAGCGTGGCGCTCACATGCCGCATGGCCGCCAAGCTCAGGGCGTCGGGCACCTTGATCATCACATCCACGCAGCTGGCGATGAAGCTGGACTCCACCCGCGGGCGGCCGATGCCTTCGATGCGCGAGCCACCGGTGATGGCCAGTTCCTTGGGGCACTGCCCGTCCACGGCGCGGCAATAGCCGTCGAAGAACACCGACACTTCCGGGTCCGCGCACAGAATGCGGGTGTCGTGGCGCCGGTAGCGCACATAGCGGCCCAGCGTGGCGCTGGTGCCGCCGGTGCCGGGGCTGCAGACGATCCACTCCGGAATGGGGTGCGGCTCTTCGGAAAGCTGCTTGAAGATCGACTCGGCGATGTTGTTGTTGGCACGCCAGTCGGTGGCGCGCTCGGCGTAGGTGAACTGGTCCATGAAGTGCCCGCCGGTCTCGCGCGCGAGCTGGTGCGAGGCGCTGTCCAGGTCGCAGGCACGCTCGACCAGATGGCAGCGCCCGCCCTGGAATGCGATGGCGGCGATCTTCTCCGGCGAGGTCGAGGCCGGCATCACCGCGATGAAGGGCACCCCGAGCAAGCGCGCGAAATAAGCCTCGGACACCGCGGTGGAGCCGCTGGAGGCCTCGATCACCGGCCGGCCTTCGCGCAGCCAGCCGTTGGCCAGCGCGTACAGGAACAGCGAGCGCGCCAGCCGGTGCTTGAGGCTGCCGGTGGGGTGGCTGGACTCGTCCTTGAAGTACAGGTCGATGCCCGGATACCCCGGCAGGTCCATCGGAATCAGGTGGGTATCGGCCGAGCGGTTGAAATCGGCTTCGATCTTCTGGATGGCGGCGGCCACCCACTGGCGCTGCGACATGGCAAGGCTGTGCTGCGAGAGAGGCGTTGATTCTACCGCCGCCGCGCATGTGCCATGGGCGGGCGGGTCATCCGGGCGGCCACGGCGCCGATGGTATGCTCGGTGTACCTGCCCGCTCGCCCGATTCCCCGTGCCGCATTGCCTGCTTCGCCTGCTGCTGTGCCTGTGCCTGGTTGCCAATACGGCCACCGGCGCGTGGGCGTCGGTGGGCATGGCGATGCCGGCCATGGGCTCGGCCGCGATGGGGTCGGCGGCGCGTGGCATGCACGCGGCCGCGCCGGACGCACTGCCGTGTCATGAAGACATGGCCTCGCCCGCTGCGATGCCGCTGCCCGACCCGGATCACGCGCAGCATGCGGGCAAAGGCGACTGCTGCAAATTGGGCAGCTGCGATTGCCTGCAGCACTGCAGCCTGGCCCTGCTGACGCTGCCGGCGGTGCCTGCGGCGCTGGCCGGCCGCCCCGCAATGCCGGGCGCCCTGGCCGAGGGGCGCGCCAACCCGGCGCCCGAGCAACCGGTCCGACCTCCCATCGCCTGAGCCTCGACGGCAGCAGCCGTCGTCGCCCCTGCGCGCATGCGCAGGGCCCATTGCGATGCGCGTTGCCTGCACCGTGCGGGCCGCGCCTGGAGGCTTCATGTCATTCGATCCCTTGTCCAACGGCGGGCTGGCCCGCCGCCGCTTCGTGCACGGCCTGGCGCTGGGCGGCGTTGCCGCGGCCACCGGCCTGTGGCGCAGCGAGGCACGCGCCACCCCCGCGTACGCCACGCCCGCCGTCCTGCGTGGCGGCGCCGCGGCGCTGCAGATCGGCCGCATGCCGGTCAACCTCACCGGCCGCGCGCGCAGCGCCATCACCGTCAACCAGTCGCTGCCGGCACCCACGCTGCGCTGGCGCGAGGGCGACACCGTCAGCGTGCGGGTGCGTAACGCCCTGGCCGACCAGTTCACCTCCGTGCATTGGCACGGCTTGCTGCTGCCGGCCAACATGGACGGCGTGCCCGGCATGAGCTTCGACGGCATCGCACCGGGCCAGGAGTACCTGTACCGCTTCGCGCTGCGCCAATCCGGCACCTACTGGTATCACAGCCATTCGATGTTCCAGGAGCAGGCGGGGCTATACGGGGCGATCGTGATCGACCCGCTGGCACCGCCGCCCTACCGGTTTGACCGCGAGCACGTGGTGCTGCTGTCGGACTGGACCGATCTGGACCCGGCTGCGCTGTTCCGCCGGCTCAAGCAGATGCCCAGCCACGACAACTACGCCCAGCGCACCGTGGGCGACTTCGTACGTGATGCGCGCGAAGACGGGCTGCGCGCCACGTTGGCCGACCGCGGCATGTGGGGGCGCATGCGCATGACCCCGACCGACCTGTCCGACGTCAACGCCAACACCTATACCTACCTGCTCAACGGCGTGGCGCCGGCCGGCAACTGGACCGGACTATTCAAGCCTGGCGAAAAGGTGCTACTGCGTTTCATCAATGGTTCTTCGATGACGTATTTCGATCTCCGCATCCCCGGGCTGCGCATGACCGTGGTCGCCGCCGACGGCCAATATGTGCATCCGGTCAGCGTGGATGAATTGCGCATTGCCGCCGCCGAAACATTCGATGTCCTCGTCGAACCCATCGGCCAGGATGCCTTTACGCTGTTCGCACAAGACATGGGCCGCACCGGATTTGCCTGCGGCACGCTGGCGGTGCGCCACGGCTTGCAGGCGCCGATTCCGGCACAGGATCCGCGCGCCATCCTCACCATGCAGGATATGGGGCACGGCGATGGCATGGCGCATGGCGCAATGCATGACATGCCGGCACAGCACGGCGCCTCGCCGGCGGATACGCATGCGGGCCACACCGTGCAGCACGATCCATCTGCGCACGCCCTGCAACAGCACGGCCACGCCAGTGCATCCTCGCGCGCGCCACACCACCCCGCCAGCGAAGACCACAACCCGCTGATCGACATGCGCAGCAATGCCAGTGCACCGCGGCTGGACGACCCCGGCGTTGGCCTGCGCAACAACGGCCGCCGCGTGCTCTGTTACGGCGATCTGCACAGCCTGTTCGACGACCCGGACGGCCGTGCACCGGGCCGCGAAATCGAGTTGCACTTAACCGGCCACATGGAAAAGTTCGCCTGGTCCTTCGACGGCATCGCCTTCGCCTCGGCCGAGCCTTTGCGGCTGCAGTACGGCGAGCGGCTGCGTATCGTGCTGGTCAACGACACCATGATGCAGCACCCCATCCACCTGCACGGCATGTGGAGCGACCTGGAAGATGCCGATGGCAACTTCCAGGTGCGCAAGCACACCATCGACATGCCGCCCGGGACACGCCGCAGCTACCGCGTACGCGCCGATGCGCTGGGCCGCTGGGCCTACCACTGCCATCTGCTCTACCACATGGAAGCGGGCATGATGCGCGAAGTGCGGGTGGAGGCATGAACGCCATGCAGACCGCTCATGTTCTATTGGTCGCCATCATCGCCAGCGCGACCGCAACTGCGCAAGACCATGCGCATCACCAGATGCATGCTGCGACAGCGGTGCAGGTGGACAGTGCGCAGGCGGTGGAGAGGCCTGCGCTCAAGCGTATGGATGATGTGGATGAAGCTGCAGTGGGAGCTGCTGCATCCGCGCCCACTCCCACATCAGTCTCTAGCTCCACTTCGGTATCCGCTTCGACGTCGACATCAGCGTCTTCTCTGCAGGCGGCCACGCAGGCCGCGCCGCCAGTGGAAATGGATCACGCGCACATGCAGCACACAGAGCAGGCCGCGCATGTGCACGACATGCAGCATTCCGATGACGCGGCGGCAGTGCATGCACACGCCGCAGCGCCTGCAACCGATGCCGCTTCGACAGTGGACTCGGCACACCAAACGCAAACGCACGTGCACGGTGCCGGCAGCGCACAGCCACACGCCACGCCAGCTACGCAGACAATGGACAACGCCGACAGGCAGCACCACGCCATGCACGACATGCCGCACGCCGATCCAGCAGACTCGGCATCCCCAATGCAAGAGCACGCCCACAGTGCCGGCGGCACGCCGCCACACGCCGCGCCAGCGACGCAGGCGATGGACCACGCCAGCGTGCAGCATCACGACATGCACGACATGCACGACATGTTGCACGCTGATCCAGCATCCACCGCACAGCAAGCAGCACATCAACACACCGCGCCGGCCGCAACCAGATCGCCACGCGAGCCGATCCCTACTCCCACCGCAGACGACATTGCCGCGGCGTTTGCACCGCTGCGCAGTCATGCCATGCATGGAGCAGGCATCAATCACTACGTGTTGCTCGACCGACTGGAGGCCTCCGACAACCACACCGGCAGCGGCCAGGACTGGGAAGCGCGCGCCTGGCTCGGCGGTGACATCGACCGGCTGTGGCTGCGCAGCGAAGGCGAGCGCCGGCGCGACCAGACCCACGACGCCTCGTTGGAAGCCTTCTACGGCCATGCCATCTCGCCGTGGTGGGATGTCCTGCTCGGCGCGCGCCAGGATCTCGCGCCCGGCCAGCGGCAGAGCTGGGCCGCCATCGGCGTGCAGGGGCTGGCCCCGTACAAGTTCGAAACCGAAGCCACGCTCTATCTAGGCAGCGGCGGCCGCGCGGCGTTTCGGCTGGAAGCCGAGTACGACGTGCTGCTCACCAATCGCTTGATCCTGCAGCCGCGCGTGGAAGCCGACGTCGCACTTACCGACGATGACCGGCGCGGCATCGGCAGCGGGCTGGAAGAGGTCGAAGCAGGCCTGCGGCTGCGCTACGAGATCACACGCAAATTCGCGCCATATATCGGCTGGGTGCACAGCCGCCGTTTCGGCGATAGCGCACAACGCGCCGACGGTGATGACACTCCCGCCCGCGAATCGCGCTTCGTCGCCGGCGTGCGGGTGTGGTTCTAGCCGGCGCTGCGGAGGGGCCGGCATGTCTGGCCCCAAAAACATTGGCAGGGCAGTCATGGGCGGCCGCTTCCGTCTGTCGCCCTCATGGCCAGCCTCTGCTTGGCTTTGGCTTTGGCTTTGGCTTTGGCTTTGGCTTTGGCGT
>Ga0114992_100065_pt1 | contig 19417 bp, 13 predicted proteins | sample MSEELM_DM5_FD_89584 | JGI IMG/M metagenome (GOLD analysis project Ga0114992, IMG submission 89584) | Subsurface microbial communities from deep shales in West Virginia, USA - MSEEL M_DM5 | ecosystem: Environmental > Aquatic > Deep subsurface > Shale gas/oil reservoir > Produced water/Flow back ... | reverse complement strand
GGTGAGGAAGCCGCCGGCACTGCGCGCAACACGGCCTGCACGTCGTCCTGGGTCTGCTGCTGATACCAGTGGCCCTCGCGCTTGATCAGGCTGACGCTGAGATCGATGTCGCGCGCGGCCAGTGGGTAGCGCAGGCGCACCTGGGCGCTGTCGCCCTGCTGCTTGACCAGGCCGGTGCGCAGCGCATCCAGGCTGCTGTCCAGCGACAGGTCGTAACGCTCCAGCACCTTCTTGCAGGCCGCCCAGAACGGCCCGAGCCGGCGCAGGCTCTCTTCCATGCCCAGTTGCTGCAGGTCGGCGTCGGACTGGATTCCGGTGGCACGCGCGGCGGCCACCAGCTCGGCGATGCTGGCCTTGGCACGCGGGCGGTCGGCCAGCGGCGCAGTGGCGGCCCAGGCGCTCAGCGCATCGACCAGCTGCACGTAGTGGGCGCGCTGCTCCGGTTGGTAGTCGGTGCGACTGCGCAGGTACTGCACGCCGAACTGGCCCAGCGACTGCGCGGCCTGGCGGATGCCCTGCGCCTGCCCGGCCAGTTGCTGGTCGAAGGCCTGCTGCAGGCGGCGTTCGGCATCCGGGGCCGACAGGTTGCCCAGCAAGCTGCCTACCTCATTGGGCAACGGCAGCTCGGTCAATGGCCAGCGGCTGGCGCCACTGCGCCAGGCCGCTTCCAGTGCGGTGTATTGCGTGGGCGTGACCCGGATGCGCGCATAGGCGACCAGGTCGTTGCGGCGCAACGGCGTGGTCATGGCCTGCATCGCCGCCGCCGGTTCGGCATTGGCGCCTGGCAGCGCGGTGGCGTGGTCGCTGCGCTTGCAGCCGCCCATGCACAACAGCGCAAGCAGCAACCACCCGGCGGACTGGAACCGACCTGGGCGGACGGTGGATAGCGACATGCGCACGATGTTCCCCTGATCGATGGCGCATCTTGCTGTCTGAATGCAGCCGCGGCAAGGCACTGGCCTTCCGTGCGGGCGCGTACGGTGCGCGGCGTGGTGACGCGCGGCGCGCTGCACGATGGCGCCGGATGTCAGGCGCTGACCGGTATTGTCTTCTCGGACAAAGTTGTCCATGCCCGCGCCCGGAGTCCTTGCCGGAGTAAGGATTCGCCCGATGCTGCAATGCATCATGTAAGCGCTTGCAGTTCCTGTTAGCGTGCGCGCCATCTCGCTCTGAGGTCGCCATCGGATGGGGCCGATGTCATTCATGCGCAAGTTCGCCACGAACGCTCTGCCCGTATGGACCGTCCGCCAGCCCCTGGCGCGCGTCGCCTGGCGCATGCTTTGGGGAAACACGCCATGAGCCGGCCACGTTCGGACAGCGGCAGCGTCACCATCAAGGATGTGGCGCGCGAAGCGCAGGTGTCGGTGGCCACGGTGTCGCGCACCATGAACGGGCATCAGCATGTGGCCGAGTCGGTGCGCGAGCGCGTACTGCAGGTGGCGCGCGCGCTGCACTACATCCCGCATCACGCCGCGCGCAGCCTGAGCAGCCGCCGCACCCACACCATCGGTGTGGTGTTGCCGGACCTGCACGGCGAATTCTTTTCCGAATTGATCCGCGGCATCGACCAGGTGGCGCGCGACCAGGGCTATCACCTGCTGGTCTCCAGCTCGCACGGCGACCCGCAGGCGCAGCGCAAGGCGCTGGAACGTCTGCCTGGCCGCGTCGACGGCGTGGTGGTGATGTCGCCGTCGCTGGGCGATTCGGGCGTGCACGAAGACGCGCTGCCCGGCGGGCTGCCGGCGGTGCTGCTCAATTGCGCCGGCACCGCCAGCCAGCGCCCGGTGCTCAACGTGGACAACTACGGCGGTGCGCGGGTGATGACCCGCCACCTGCGCGACAGCGGCCACCGCCGCATCGCCTTCATCGCCGGGCCGGACGACAACTTCGACGCGCACGAACGCCTGCGCGGCTACCGCGACGAACTGGCGCTGGATGCGCAGGCGCAGCCGTGGGTGCTGCCGGGCAACTTCGACGAAGAATCCGGCTACCGCGCCGGGCAGACGCTGGCGCAGCACGATCGCCCGGACGCAGTCTTCGCCGCCAACGACATGATGGCGCTGGGCTGCCTGTTCGCGCTGGGCCATGCCGGGTTGAAGGTGCCGCACGACATCGCACTGGCCGGTTTCGACGACGTGCCGATGGCCCGCTACGTGCTGCCGGCGCTGACCACCATGCGCGTGGACATCGCCGGCCTGGGCGCACGCGCGCTGCGGCTGTTGCTCGGCCAGCAGCTGGTGGACGCCCCGGCGCCACCGGCCGATGCCGCACCGCCGGCGTTGTCGGAGATGGTCCCGGAGCTGATCGTGCGCGCATCCAGCGCGCCGCGGAGCGCATCCGGTGGCTGAGGCGCGTGCGCCGCGTCGCATCTTCACGCGATCTTTGCAGTTTCTTATGGTTTTTTAACTTACGCCGTTTGCTTGATTTGGTTGCCGCTGTTCTTGAAACAACGCATTACACGCGCCACGCCAGCGACTGCCGGTAGGCGCCTGACCCCTGGGAGGGGGACGCCATGAAGACCTACCGTACTGTCTCGACCTTGCCGGCGCGCAGCCTGCTGGGCTGCGCGCTCGCCGTTTCGCTACTGGCCACCACCCCGGCCATGGCGCAGTCCAGCAATGCCACGTTGCGTGGGCAGGTGTCGGCAGGCCAGGCCGGAACCACGGTCACCGCCACCAACGTCGCCAGCGGCGCAGTGCGGCGCGCGACCACCGGTGCCGACGGCAGCTACGCGCTGGTGGGTCTGCCGCCGGGCACCTACAAGGTCGACGCCGGCCCCGGCACCGAACAGACCGTCACCTTGTCGGTGGCCTCGTCGGTGAGCCTGGATCTGGGCGGCAGTGGCGCCAATGCCGCGGCGCCTGCCGGCGATGCCACCACGCTGGATGCGGTGCAGGTCACCGCCACCACGCTGCAGGAGGTCAAGACCTCCGAGGTGGGCACCAACATCTCGCTGAAGCAGATCAACACCGTGCCGCAGCTGACGCGCAACTTCCTGGAGTTTGCCGACACCGTGCCGGGCATGCAGTTCGAGACCGATGCCAACGGCAACAGCCGTATCCGCGGCGGCGCGCAGGCCAGCTCGGCCGTCAACGTCTACATCGACGGCGTGGGCCAGAAGAGCTATCTGTTTGGCGGTGTGTCCGGTCAGCAGCAGAGCGCCGGCAACCCGTTCCCGCAGTTGGCCATCGGCGAATACAAGGTCATTACCTCCAACTACAAGGCCGAGTTCGACCAGGTGGGGTCGGCGGCGATCGTGGCGTCGACCAAGTCCGGTGGCAACGAATTCCACGGCGAGATCTTCGGGCGCACCACCAACACCGATTTCCGCGCGCGCCAGGCCGACGAACGTGCCGGTGCGCCCAATGCCGATGGCAACAAGCGCCAGACCCACCAGGACGAGTACGGCATGGCCTTCAGCGGGCCGATCGTCAAGGACAAGGCGCACTTCTTCCTCAGCTACGAGGGCAAGGGCTTCGAGGTCTCGGCCAATCCGGTGTCGGTGCCCGACAACTTCAGCAGCCTGCGCGACGACTTGCCGGCCGGCGTGCAGAGCCGCCTGGGCTCGGTCACCCGTCCGTTCAACGAGGACCTGTACTTCGGCAAGATCGACTGGGACATCGGCGCCAACGATCGCCTGGAACTCACCGCCAAGTACCGCGACGAAGAAAGCCGCGACAGCGTGGGCGATCGCAACACCGCCATCGCCGCCAAGATCAACCTCAACACCGAAGAACGCTACGACCTGCGCTGGCAGCATTTCGGCGAGAACTACGTCAACGAAGCACGCGTGTCGTACGAAGACGTGCTGTTCAACCCGACGGCCTACACCATCGGCAGCCAGAGCGTGTACACCCGCGCCATTGCCGAAGACGACGTGCTGATCAACGACGACGCCACCAGCGGCCTGGCGATCCAGCGCAAGGGACAAAAAGGCCCGAGCTTCCAGAACGACCTCACCCTCAACAACATCGAGTGGCACGGCAACCACGTGATCAAGATGGGTGTGAAGTACAAGGAAGTAGAGCTGACCCAGAGCGAAAACTCCGCGGCCAACCCGTCGTTCTACTACGCCGTCAACGATGGCCAGGGCACGCAGCCGATCCCCTATCAGGTGCGCTTCAATCTGCCGTTTGCCGGCGCCGCGCCGTCGGTGACCACCACCAGCAAGCAGCTGGGCCTGTACCTGCAGGACGATTGGGACGTCAACGACAAGTTGCAGTTGAACATCGGCGTGCGCTGGGACGGCGAAAAGATTCCGTCCTACCTGGACAACGTGACCCCGCCGGAAGTGATCGCCGCATTGAACGGCCCAGGCACCGACCCGGCCGTCAGCGCCACCTATGCCGAACAACTGGCCAAGGGTGGAGTGAACATCAACGACTACATCAGCAACGGCCGTAACCGCAAACAGGACAACAACAACTTCGCGCCGCGCCTGGGCTTTTCCTACGACTTCCGTGGTGACGAATCGCTGGTGCTGTTCGGTGGTGCCGGGCGCAGCTACGACCGCAACCTGTTCGACATCATGGGCCTGGAACAGGTCAAGTCGGCGCTGTCGCAATACACCATCCGCTTTGTCGAATCCCCCGGCTGCACACCGGCGGCCGGCACCTGCACCAACTTCAATCCGGCCTTTCTCAGCAACCCGGACAGCCTGGGCGGGCTGGTCGATGCGCGCGTGCGCAACGGCGAGATCGACCTGCTCAACAACGATCTGAAAACACCGTATTCGGACCAGTATTCGATCGGCCTGCGCACCCGCGTGGGCGACTGGAGCAACTCGGCCACCGTGTCCTACATCCACAGCAAGGACGGTTTGATCCTCACGTTGGGTAATCGCTATCCCAATGGCGATTTCTTCCAGGCCGGTGCACAGCCGTGGACCCAGCCGCCGCCGGGATTCGGCAACCTGATCATCGGCAACAACGGTGTGGAGACCAAGACCGCGCAGTTGCTGCTGTCCACTGACAAGGCCTACACCAAGGAAAGCGGCTGGGGCCTGACAGCGGCCTATACGTTCTCGCGCGCACGCGGCAACCGCGGCAATGACGATCAATACGGCTTCGATGCCGCCACGATCGCCAACTACACGTTCCTGGATCTGAATTCGGTGCCGCGCCACCGCCTGGTGGTCACCGGCATCTACGACCTGTTCTGGGGCATCAGTGCCTCGGCCAAGTTGACGCTGGCCACGGTGCCGCCGCGCAACGAGGCGGTGTCGTACGACCTCTACGGCGGCCCGCCATCGGACAACATCCGCATCGTGTCGGTGGACGCACCCGGCGGCAAGTTCCTGGCCGGAGGCGACATTTTCGGCACCCGCCAGCTGGACCTGTCGCTGTCCAAGGACATGCACATCACCGATACGGTGACGGTGCAGGTGCGCGGCGATCTGATCAATGCGCTGAACTTCCGCAACTACGATCAGTACAGCATCGATTGGGGAAACAACGGTGTGTACAACCCACGCGCGAGCATCAACCAGTACGGCGCGATGACCACCCCGCCCCGCACCTTGTTCATGAGCGCCCGCATCATCTGGTAACTGCTTGAGCAGCCGTTCGACCACGCTGTCGAACGGCTGCTGCTATCGCTACCGGAGTTCCGCTCTTTATTCCCGTGCATGGTCAGCGCTTCGTTCCGGACTGGTAACGGTTACTGGTCCATCGCTGTCGGTGCACCGACGCGCTCGCTGTGCAGCACGCCTCGATTCCGGCGCTGCGTGCGCAGCCCGTTTTTAAGTGTTTTTGCCTTCTTTTATCTGCAATGCCTGTTGTTTGTTGCTGTTGCCGCTGTTCCCGTGTCACTCACATCAAAGTACCAACCTCGACGCGCCAGTCACTCCACTGGTTCGCGCTTTACCCCTGGGAGGGGGAAAGTCATGAAGACTCACCGCACCGTCTCCACCCTGCCGGCGCGCAGCCTGTTGTGCTGCGCCCTGGCCGCCTCGTTGTTTGCCACCACCCCGGCCATGGCCCAGTCCAGCAACGCCACGTTGCGCGGCCAGGTCGCCTCCGCGCAGAGCGGCAGCGAAGTCGTCGTCACCAATGTCGCCACCGGCTCGGTGCGACGCGCGCCGGTCAATGCGAACGGCAACTACACCATCGTCGGTTTGCAGCCGGGCACCTACAAGGTCGAATCCAACGGCATCAGCCGCACGGTGACCTTGTCGGTGGCCTCCAGTGCCACCGTCGATCTGGGTAACGAGACGGCGGCTGCGCCGGCCGGCGATGCGACCACACTGGACACGGTGACCGTCAGCGCGCCGATGATTCGTGACGTCAAGACCTCGGAAGTGGGTAATACGGTTTCGCTGCGGCAGATTCAGCAGTTGCCGCAGGCTACGCGCAACTTCCTGGAGTTCGCCGACACTGTGCCGGGCATGGTGTTCACCATCGACCAGGATGGCAACACCAAGTTGCGCGGCGGTGCTTCCAACGCCAGTTCCAGCAATTTGTATATCGACGGTGTGAGCCAGAAAAGCTACGTCTCCGGTGGCGGTATTGCCGGCCAGGACGAGACCCAGGGCAATCCGTTCCCGCAGCTCGCCATCGGCGAGTACAAGGTGATCACGTCGAACTACAAGGCCGAGTACGGCCAGATCAGTGGTGCGGCCATCACCGCAGCCACCAAGTCCGGCACCAATGAGTTCCATGGCGAGGCGTTCTATCGCTTCACCAATCAGGATCTACGTGAGAGGCGCCCGGACGAAGAAGACGCCAAGGTCGATTCACAGACCAAGGAATACGGCTTTGCCATCGGCGGCCCGTTGATCCAGGACCGGATGCATTTCTTCTTTGCCTACGAAGGCAAGGACAACGTGGCGCCCAAGAGCGTGCAGCCGAGTGCCGAGGCCTCGCCGTTCATTGGCCTGCTGCCGTCCAATCTTCGCGATCAGTACGGCGCGTCCAACATGCCGTTCACCGAAGACCTGTACTTCGGCAAGATCGACTTCGAGCCGACCGATAACGATCGCATCGAACTGGCAACGCAGTACCGTGACGAAACCCAGGTCAGTAATGTCGGCGGCCAGAACGCGCCGGACCGCGCGGTGGACAAGATCAACAAGGACAAGCGCACCAGCCTGCGCTGGCAGCACAGTGCCGACAGCTGGTTCAACGAAGCCATCCTCACCACCGAGGATTCGCGCAATGTGCCGACGCCGCGCGGTGTCGGCAACGGCTCGATCTACACCTACATTGATCGCACGCAGGCCGATCCGCGTCAGTGGGTATTTCTCAACACCGGTGCTGCCAGTGGCGAAGACTTCAAGCTGCGTAGCCAGAAGGGCTGGTCGTTCCAGAACGACCTAACCTTCAATGCGCTGGAGTGGCATGGCGAGCACACCATCAAGACCGGCGTGACCTATCGCGACATCAAGCTGACCTCACGCGAGTCCAGTTCGCTCAACCCGCAGTTCAGCTATGAAGTCGGTCAGAACGGTGTTGCGCCGGTTCCCTTCCAGGTGCGCTATATCCGTGCATTCGACAATCCCGGTCAGGTGCCGGTGGTCGAGTCGCCGTCCAAGCAGTACGGCATCTACCTGCAGGACGACTGGGCGGTGAACGACAAGCTGATGCTCAACATCGGCGTGCGTTACGACTATGAAGACACCCCGGCTTACACCGACTTCGTGACCGCGCAGCCGTTCATCAACGCGCTGTATTCGGACGACCCCGACAACCCGGGTCAGCCGTGGGCCAACCGCCTGCTGCCCAGCGGTATCAACGTGGCCGATTACATCAGCACCGGCAACAACCGCAAGAACTTCAAGGACGCCTGGGCACCGCGCTTCGGCTTCTCGTATGACTTCTTCGGCGATGAGAGCGCGGTGCTGCATGGCGGCGCCGGTCGCTCTTACGATCGCAACCTGTTCGAGCAGCTCGCACTGGAATCGGTCAAGGCTGCGCTGTCGCCGGTGGTGGTGTACTTCAGCGATGCTGCCAGCGGACAGGGTTGCTTCCGCGACGACCGTGCGTGCACGGCATGGAATCCGGCGTATTTCACCGGTATTGATCAGCTCAATACGATCGATGGCACCAGTGACAGCTCCGAGCTTTTCATGTTCAAGAACAAGCTCAAGACTCCGTACAGCGATCAGTACAGCATCGGTATCAGCAACCAGGTCGGCGACTGGTTGACCGACGTAACCTTCCAGCGCGTGCTGGCCTATGACGGTCTGGTGATGAGCCTGGTCAACCGCTACCCGAATGGTGCGTACTTCGACGCCACCGGCAGCGTGCCCTGGGGCGAGCCGGTGCCGGGCTACCGCAATACGATCCTGGGCTACAACGGCCTGGAGCAGCGCAGCAGCCAGGTGTTGCTGTCGGCCGAAAAGCCCTACACCAAGGAATCGGGTTGGGGCTTGAACCTGTCCTACACCCATACCAGCGCGCGCCAGAACCGCACGATCGACGAGCCATTTGCTTTCGACAAGGCGACCATTCGCGACTACCCGTTCGTGAAGTCGGATGCCGTGTCGGCGCATCGTTTCGTTGCGTCCGGCTCGATCGATGGCCCGTGGGGCGTCACCTTCGGTGCAAAGCTGGTGCTGGCCACGCCGGAGCCGATCAACACGATCGCCTGCTACGGCTTTACCGATCCGGATGGCGGCACCTGCCAGGCCGTGGGCGTGACCCCGCCGGGCAATGGCAAGTTCCTGCTGGGTGGCAAGATCTGGGGATATCGCACCGTCGATCTGCAGGCGAACAAGGAGTTCACCGTCGTGGGCGACTTCAAGCTCAACGCACGTATCAACGTGCTGAATGCCTTCAACTTCAAAAACTTCACCCAATACCAGTACAACAGCTTCGGTAGCGACGGACGCTTGCAGCCTGATATCACCGTGGTCGACAACGGCGAGATCAGCTATGTGCCGCGCAGTGTCGTCCTGGAAGTGGGTGCAAAGTTCTGATGTAGTGCACATCCATGTGCACGCTGTCGGCGTGTGCATGATCCGAACGGGGCCGCTTGGCCCCGTTCGCCTATCCGCGGTTTCCTCTTTCGTGCAGGATCGAACGCATCATGATCCCCGCTCCACTCCGCAACATCGTCATCGTCGGCGGCGGAACCGCCGGCTGGATGGCGGCCGCCGCGTTCGCCCGCGTGCTTGGTCCCAGCTTCAATGTGCAGCTGATCGAATCCGAGCAGCTCGGCACCATTGGCGTCGGCGAAGCCACCGTGCCGCACATCAAGGCCTTCAACAATCTGCTCGGCATCGATGAAGCCGAGTTCGTGCGCCAGACCCAGGGCAGCTTCAAACTCGGCATCGAGTTCGTCGACTGGCAACGGCCGGGCACCTCGTATATCCATGGCTTCGGCACCCAGATCGGCCATCCGCTCGGGCTGCTGCCGTTTCATCAGTACTGGATCAAGCAACAGCGGCGCGGCAAGGCGCAGCCGTTGGGCGCCTACACGCTCAACACCGTTGCCGCTACACGCGGCAAGTTCATGACCTCCGCCGGCGATGTGCCAGCCAATTCGCCGCTGGCCAGCATCGCCTACGCGTATCATTTCGATGCCAGCCAGTACGCGCGCTTTCTGCGCGGCTACGCCGAGCAGCGCGGGGTCACGCGTCTTGAGGGCTTGATCGAACAGGTGCAGCTGGATGCGCACACCGGCAGCGTGCAATCGGTGCAACTGGCCTCCGGGCAGGTGGTCAGTGGCGACTTGTTTATCGACTGCTCCGGCTTCCGCGGCCTGTTGATCGAAGAGGCGCTGCACACCGGCTATCACGACTTCACCCATTGGCTGCCGTGTGACCGCGCATTGGCCGTGCCCTGCGAAAAAGTCGGCCCGCCCACACCCTACACCCGCTCCACCGCGCGCGCCGCCGGCTGGCAATGGCGCATTCCGTTGCAGCACCGCACCGGCAATGGCTACGTGTATTCGAGTGCACACATCAGCGACGACGAAGCCGCCGCCGCGCTGCTGGCCAATCTGGATGGCACACCGCTGGCCGACCCGCGCCCGCTGCGCTTCACCACCGGGCGACGCAAGCAGTTCTGGAACCGCAACGTCGTGGCGTTGGGGTTGGCCAGCGGCTTTCTGGAGCCGCTGGAATCGACCAGCATCCATCTGATCCAGTCCGGCATTTCCAAGCTGCTGGAGCTGTTCCCACGCGAGGGCATCAGCCCGGTGCTGGTGCAGCGCTACAACGACCGGCTGGCCTTCGAGTTCGACCGCATCCGCGATTTCCTGGTGCTGCACTACCACGCCACCGAACGCGACGACAGCGCGTTCTGGCGCCACTGCCGCACGATGCCGATCACCCCGGAGCTGCAGACCACGCTGGACCTGTTCCGCGACAGCGGGCGCTTCTACCGCAATGCCGAAGAGATGTTTGCCGAAATCAGCTGGGTGCAGGTGATGGTGGGCCAGGGCATCCTGCCGCAGGGCTATCACCCACTGGTGGACCAGGTGCCGGACACCGACGCCGAAGGCTTTCTGGCCAGCGTGGCGCAGACCATCAGCCATTGCGTGGACGTCATGCCGACCCACCAGCAATTCATCGACCGCTATTGCCGCGCTGATCCGGTGCGGTGAGCGCGCGGTGGCAAACCTGGCCCAGCCAAGGCCAGCGTTGCCGCCGCGAGGGGTTCACGCTGCGCCCGCCGCGGTGTGGAGCAAGGCAATGATGATCACCACGCGGCGCGGCCAACCCGCATGGGGCTGGGCGTTGCCGCGCAGCGGCGCGCCGTGACGGGCGGTGGGCGGTGGGCGGGTGGTCAGTGCGTGCCTTCCGGGTTGCGATGCCGTTACGCGCGCCGCCGATGTCCACGACTGGCGTGGTTGCCCGCAAGCGGCAGCTCCGGCCCGTGCAGGCTTGAGACCATCCCGAAGCTGCACCACGCCCGGCATGGCTTGACGCCAGCGAGCAGCGCCGGCGTGGACGCGTCCCAAGCGCGATGACTTGGGCGGCAGTTCCCACGTGGCCTAGCTTGATCGCTGGCGGCCGCCCGGCCACCGGTCAAAAAAAAGGATCGGGCACAAGGCCCGATCCCTTCAAAAACCGGGACAAGCCCGGTGGACAATGCGTGGCACAACTTCCGACTGACATCGGACGCCGGCATCGTACGTCGACTTTAACGTTAAAGCAACACTTTAAAGATGGCCGCCTAACTAGTTGATTTTGCTGGGTATCGAATGTACCGCGCGGCAGCGTCAATCCCGGTGCGGCACCACGGCCGCGCGGATTTCGGCCTGGATGGCGGCGGCGGCAGCGGCGGGGTCGTTGGCCAGGCGGATCGGGCGGCCGACCACGATCGCATCGGCGCCATCGGCGAGGGCCTGCGCCACGCCCACTGTGCGCTGCTGGTCGTCGCCGACCGGGCCGCCGGGGCGGATGCCGGGGCAGACGATCGAAAACGCCGGGCCGGTGGCGCGGCGGATAGGGCCGGCTTCCTGGCCCGAGGCGATCACCCCGTCGATGCCGGCGGCCTGGGCGGCCAGCGCGCGCTCCACCACCACGTCGACCGGCTCGCGGTCGATGCCCATCGCGGCCAGGTCCGGCCGGCCCATCGAGGTCAGCACGGTCACTGCCAGCAGGCGCATGTCGCCCTGGTTGGCCGCAGCGGCGGCTTCGAGCATGCCGGCGTGCCAGCCGTGCACGGTGCAATAGCTCACCGGCCATTGCGACAGGCGGCGAATGGTGCCGGCGACGGTGGCGGGAATGTCGAAGAACTTCAGGTCGACGAACACGCGCTTGTTGCGCTTGGCCAGCGCATCGAGCACGTGGAAGTACTCGCCCGACGCCAGCAATTCCATGCCGATCTTGTAGAACGCCACCGACTCGCCCAAACGGTCCACCCAGGCGATGGCCTCGTCATGGCCGGGCACATCCAGCGCAAAAATCAGCCGCTCGTGCGCGGCCAGCGGTAACGGGGGACGGTTCATCGTGCGAGCTCCAGTGCGGCGCGCTTGGCGTCGTGGCGGGTCTGCCAGGGTTGCGAATAATCGTTGTTGAACTGGGCCGGCTCCCAGCCACCGTAGCTGGGGTTGGGCAGCATCCACCAGCGTTCGCCGAACCAGTCGTGGTACTGCTGCAATAGCGCGCCGCGGGCAGTGCCGGTATTGGCGGTGACCTGCACGAAGTCGCCGAGCTGATCACCGAACTGCATCAGCACGCGGTACTTCTCACCGGCCAGGCGGCGGCGGCAATTCTTTTCGCTGCCGTTCTGCTCGCAGCCGGGCACCACCGTGCCCAGGCCCAGGAAGACGCTGTCATCGGCCACCGGCAGCCCGGCGCTGCGCAGGTTGGCCAGGGTGGCGTCCTTGAGGTGCACGGCGCGGTTGGAGATGTAGATCAGGGTGATGCCGCGGGCGTTGGCCGCCTTGGCGAAATCGACCACACCCGGGATCGGCTTGGCTTTTTTTTCGGCCACCCACTGGTCCCAACTCAGTTCGTCGTATTCCTTGCCATCGTGCACCAGGCGCGCCTGGTACGGCGAGTTGTCGAGCACGGTCTCGTCCACATCCAGCACCACCGCCGGCTTCAGACCGGTGGCGGCATTGCCGCGTTCTTCGGGCACCAGCGCGTCCCAGTTGGGCTGCTTGAGCGCGGCGTCGAGGGTCTCGGCTGCGGCGCGGTAGGTCTGCTCGGCCACGGCGCGGTATTCCTCCGAACGCTGCATCCACAGCACCGCATTGAGGTTGTCATCGCCGGCAGGCGCGCCGGCTGTTGCCGCCGGCTTGGCCGCAGCAGCGCTGGCGGCGGCATTGGCAGACACGGCAGCGGCTTGCGCGCGCTGCGCCGTCTCTTCATGAGTGGGCTTGCAGGCCGCCAGCGCCAGCACGGCGCAGGCAAGCAGGGACATCGGTGCGTGAAGCGAGGGGCGCATGGCATCCACCAGGACAGGAACGGCAATGAAGCGCGCAATTTTAGCCGGTTCGCGTGGTGGCGCCCTGCTCCGCGGCCGCCGCGTGCGCGCCCCCCCCGTGTCGGGTGGGTCTTGCGTGCGGGTGGCGAGGCGGTTTCTCGCTTTCAACCACGGTGCGCCTGGTTTGCATGCGGCCCGCAGCGTGCGCTGGCCTTCTGCCGTCTCCCGCTATCTATGCGCACATAGACGCTGCGTGGCGCACGCACAGCGGCGGCTGACGCAACCACGGCGCACCGTACGGCCCTGCAAGGCGGCAGCGTCGCGGCGAACGAGGCGCAGAACGCCGGCACGGGATCGGCATATCCTTGCGGGCTGATCGCCCAGGAGTCGCCGCATGACAGAGACATTGCCCACGCCCGTTCTCGATACCGCCCAGGCCCGCGTGCTCGGCTGCCTGATCGAGAAGGAAGCGACCACACCGGACGCCTACCCCCTCACCGTCAACGCCGCCCAGGTGGCCGCTAACCAGAAGACCGCGCGCGAGCCGGTGCTCACCCTGCAGACCGGCAAGGTGCATCACGCGCTGCGCCAGCTGGAAACCCTGGGCCTGGTGCGCCAGCAGTTTTCCTCGCGGGCCGAGCGCTACGAACACAGGCTGGGCAGCGCACTGGACCTGACCCGGCAACAGGTCGCGGTCATCGGCCTGCTGCTGTTGCGTGGCCCGCAGACGCTGGGCGAGCTGTTTGCGCGTAGCGAGCGGCTGGCCCGCTTCAACGACAGCGACGATGTGCGCCATCACCTGGAACGGCTGATCCAGCGAGGCCTGGCCGTGCAGCTGCCGCGCGCCAGTGGCCAGCGCGAAGACCGCTACGCGCATCTGCTCAGCGGCGAGCTGGATCTGGATGCGCTGCAGGCCGCCGCCGCACGTGCGGCACCGAGCGCCCGCAGCGGCGCCGACAGCAGCGAGCTGGAAGCCCGCGTGCTCAGCCTGGAAACCACCGTGGCCGAGCTGCAGGACGCGCTGAGCGCGCTACAGGCACGCCTGGATGCGGCTGGCGCCTGAGCGCAGGTTTGCGTGTGGCTGGTCTTATGGTGGCCTAGGAGCGAGTTGCGGGCTTAGCTGGCGACAGCTTGATTGAAATACAGCCCTGGCCGTTTGCAGGCCCGCCTGCCGCCTGAGGATAACTGGCGGCATTGCGCACATTCGGACCAGCCCGCAGCAGGCAGCCAAACTGCTTGCCGCGCTCCAGCCGGCCCGCGCGACGGAGTGCCAGCGGGGCGTTGTGGCCGCCGCGCCGTGCCAAGCCGCTACCCGCAGAACACGCCCTCAAGTCGGCGTATCCACCTCGTCCCAGGCTGCATCTTCGAAATGCAGCAGCCAGTTGAGCGCGTAGTGCCGCTCGTAGACCACGCCGGGCACGACGCCGGCGGGCACCGGCTGCTTGGACTGCCCGGCCTGGCGCACTGCCCAATGCAGGCGCAGGTGCCGGTCCAGCGCATCCAGCAGCTCCGGCAGCGGGCGCAATACCAGCACCGGCGGCGTGTGCGCCTCGGCGTGCTCCAGCGCGCGCCGGGCCACGCCCGGCACATCGCACAGATCGGTTGGCAGAGGCAGCGTGTCGGTCATGCCCGCCGCCCATTGCAGCGTCGCCAGGCTTTCGTAGCGCCAGCCGAAGTTGGCCAGCTGCTGCGGATCCGGTTGCGTTTGCTCGAAAAATTCCAGCTCCTGCGGTGACAGCGCGGCCGCCAAGCCCGGCAGCCGCGCGCCCATCTCGGCAAGCGACGGCGGTGGATCGCCTGCGGCGAGGATCTCTGCACGCAGCGCCACCGCAAACAGCGCGCGCATGCGCTCGGCCACGGCTGTGGCATCGCGCACCCGGGCTTCGGCCTCACCGGGCACCGGTGGCAGGCTGGGCGGCACGCGGATGCCCAGCGCGGCCAACTGATCCTGCTGCCGCGCGCGGCGCTCCAGCGCGTCCGGTGGATACGGCACCTGCGCATCGTCGTCGAGCGGCGGCTCGCCCTGGCTCAGCAGCACGTGCCCGTGCGGGTCGCGCACGCTGCCATCGGCCAGGAAGCACACCGCGTTGGCCTGCTCGGCCCACTTGGCCAACGCACCGAAGGCGGCATCGTCCACCTCGAAGGTGAACTGCTGGCGCACCCGCTGCACGTGGCGCATCAGGTGGTAGCGCGCCTGCGTCATCTGGCCATCGCCGGCCTGGCTCACATAGCCGACAAACCCGTGCAGATGGTTGGTCAACTCCGGGTCGGTGTGGTCGCGGTGCTGCACCGCAGCCTGCGGCAGAAAATCCGGCCACACGGGATCGCGCAGCGTGGAATAGGCATTGACCAACAACGGCATGACGCGTCCTTTGGGCGGCAAGACAGGCCGGCAGCGTGCCGCAGGCCAGCTCAGCTGTCCACGCCAGGGCCAAGATCGATCACGTAATACAGCACGTCATCGGTGCCCGGACTCAGCACCCGCAGCCCCTGCCGCTGCAGCCCGAGTTGTTCCAGCGCACGGATCGAATCGCTGTTGTCGGGCGACACGATCGCGCACAGCTGCGGCAGCCGCAGCACATCGCGCGCATACCGCAGCACGGCATGCCCGGCCTCGCGCACATAGCCCTTGCCGCGATAATCCGGCAACAGCGCAAAGCCGATATGCGGCACCGGCAAGGTCTCGCGGCACAGCAATCCCAGCGTGCCTGCGAAGGCGCCTTCGTCACGCGTTTCAACCGCCCAGTGCGCGAACCCGTGGCGCTCCTGATGCGCCTGCGCCCACTCGCGCAGGTGCGCGCGCGCCTGCTCGCGGGTCCGCACACCACGATCGTTGATGCCGGCGATGAAGGCGGGGTCGTTGACCAACGCCAGCATCGCGTCGGCGTCGCGTTCCGCATCAAGCGTCCGCAAGCGCAGGCGCGGGGTTTCGATCACCACGGTCACGGTGTGCTCCGGCATCAGGAACACCCAGCCTGCCGTGCAGATGCCTCACTGGCAAGCCTGTGCGGGCGCAGCGTCGTGGGGTGGCAGGCGTTTGCTTGCAAGGCAAAACCGCCTGGCGATAAGCATCAACAAATGCCACACGACAATTGCTGCACACCTCGGTCCACTCGTTGCAGTTGGCACGCTGCGCACCGTGATCGCGTGCTATGCGCACAACCGAGAGTGCCTGCATCGTTGCCATGGTTGAGAAGGCGTCCGCCGCAGCACGCATGCGACCAGATGCTGCGGGATTCCAGACGCCTGCAGCACGCGCAAACACTGCGCATCGACGTCGATCAGCGACTTACCGCCTCTCATACGCACGTGTTGTCAGCGTGCGTTAGTCGAACAACGCCTGGATCGCCGCCAGTCCCGCGTTGGCGCGTTCCTTCTTGCGTTCGGCATCGGCCACCGGGTCGGCGCCGTCGCGTTGCAGTTCCGCCGCCGGAATCTCGTCGAAGAACCGGCTCGGCTTCAGTCGCACATGCTCTCCGAACTTGCGCGTCAACTTGCTGTAGCTCATCCACAACTGCTGCTTGGCGCGGGTGATGCCCACGTACAACAGGCGCCGTTCTTCCTGCAGGTTGCCTTCTTCCAGGCTGACCTCGTGCGGCAGCACGCCATCCTCGCAGCCAACGATGAACACGTAGCGGAATTCCAGGCCCTTGGACGCATGCATGGTCATCATGCGCACCTGGTTGCCGCCATCGTCCTTGTCGTTGCGCGACAGCAGCGCCAACTGCGCCGCCAGATCGCTGGCGCTGGCGCCACGCGGGCCGCCTTCGAACCACTCGGCCAGCTCGTCGAGGTTGCGCTTGCGGCGCTGGAACCCGGCTTCGTCCTTGGACTGATTGCGCAGGTCGTTGAGCAGGCCGGACTTGTCGGCCAAGGTGCGCACCAATTCGCCGGCCGGCAGCGTGGCCGAATGCTCGCGCATATCGCGCAGGATGTCGGTAAATGCGCTCAGGCCGTTGGCCGCACGCGGCGGCAAGTGCTGCAGCGCGCCCATCGATTCGGCCGCGCGTGACATCGGCACCGACTTGGCACTGGCCAGTTCGGCCAATCGCGCCAGCGAGGTCGCACCGACTTCGCGCTTGGGCGACTGCACCGCACGCAAGAACGCGGCGTCGTCTTCGGGATTGACGATCAGCCGCAACCACGACAGCACGTCCTTGACCTCCTGCCGCTCCAAAAACGCGGTGCCGCCGGTGAGGTGGTACGGCACACGCAGCAACTGCAGCGCCTTTTCCAGTGGCCGCGACTGGAAGTTGCCACGGAACAGGATGCAGAAATCGCTCCACGGCACCTGCTTGGCCGTGCCCAGGAACGAAATCTCGGCGGCCACTTTTTCCGCTTCGTGCTCGCTGTCGCGGCACTCCCACACGCGAATGCGCTCACCGTCGGCCTGGTCGCTCCACAGGGTCTTCAAGTGCTCGTGCGGGTTGTGCGCGATCAAGGCATTGGCCGCACGCAGCACGCGGTTGGAGCAACGGTAGTTCTGCTCCAGCTTGATGATTTCCAGCGCCGGGTAGTCGCGCCCCATCTGCTGCAGGTTTTCCGGGTTGGCGCCACGCCAGGCGTAGATGCTCTGGTCGTCGTCGCCCACGCAGGTAAAGTTGCCGCGCGGCCCGGCCAGCATCTTCAGCAGCCGGTACTGCGCATCGTTGGTGTCCTGGCACTCGTCGACCAGCAGGTAGCCGATGCGTTCGCGCCAGCCCATCACGATCTCTTCGTTGGCCTCCAGGATCTGCACCGGCAGGCGGATCAGGTCGTCGAAGTCCACCGCGTTGAAGGTGGTCAGCCGCGCCTGGTAGCGCTCATACAGGCTGGCCGCTTCCTTCTCGCGGTTGCTGCGCGCCGCAGCCATCGCCTGCTCGGGCGACATGCCGGCGTTCTTGGCCCGCGAAATCAGGTTCTTGGCGTCTTCGATCGCATCGGGCTTGGCCCCATGCATCAGGTCCTTGATCTGCGCGGCCGCATCGTCGGAATCGAAGATCGAAAACCCGCGCTTCAACCCGGCCGCAGCATGCTCGATCTGCAGGAACTTCAACCCCAGCGCGTGGAAGGTACAGATGGTCAGCCCGTCGGCCCCGTCGCCACGGATACGCTTGGCCACACGCTCGCGCATTTCCTTGGCCGACTTGTTGGTGAAGGTGATCGCGGCGATGCGCTTGGCCGGATAACGGCCGATGGCGATCAGATGCGCGATCTTCTCCACGATCACGCGCGTCTTGCCGCTGCCGGCACCGGCCAGCACCAACAGGGGACCTTCGCAGTGCAGGACGGCAGCGCTTTGCGGGGGATTGAGACCGTGCATAGGGACTTCCAACAGAGCGGGCCATTGTACCGACGCTGCCCGCAGCTGGCCGGCGCGATGGGTTCAGCTCGGCCGCTGCGCTGTTATGTGGGGACAGGTGTGCGGATTGGAGGCGCGGCAGCAGCGCCCACCGACGTCGGTTAGCCAACAGCGTCGCTCACCACCCGGCGCGCGCTGCATGCAGCCGCCCGGCCCGGTAAAATCACCCGATGGCAACGTAAGCGTTTTGCTGTTGCTTGCCTGGCTGGATGTGCTCAATTCGGATGTCGTGCTGCTCGGCCTAGGTCAGTAGTGCGCCACTGATGTATTCGGGTCCATTGTCGCAACCAAACACGCGCGGCTTGCCGCGCCATTTGATGATCTGCTCCAGCGACCGGATCACTCGGGCCGATGGCAAGCACAAGTCAACCTCGATTCCCGCCCTTGGCGGGTTGAAGTCGTCAATCACGTTGAACAATCGGAACCTGCGACCGTCCCTGAGCTGGTCGTGCATGAAGTCCATCGACCAGACCTGGTTGATCCACTCGGGCACCGCCAGTGGCTCGGGCTTGTCGCGCACCAGCCGCTTCTTCGGCTTGATCCGCAGGTTCAATTCCAGCTCCCGATAGATGCGATTACACCCGCTCGTGGTTCGAGCCAAAGCCCTTGACGTTGCACAGGTGCAGGAAGCACAAGCCGCAGCCCCAGCCGCGGTAAACGGTGGTCAAGAGGCTATGGACCTCATAGGTCCGGGTACTCCTCTCCCAAGTCGTGCAGGAAGGGAGATTGACCCAAGACCGGACCAAACCTGAGGTCATAGATGACCCGGTTAAGAATGATCTTGTTCAAGCAGTCAACCCTAAGGACTCCGTCGCTAATGGGCCTGCCAAACAACCCGATGTTTGGTACTACGTGAAACATGGCGTGTGCGCGAAGCTCTTTTATTCGCCGAATTGAGATGCCGTAGATCGTCTCAAACGGCATAGCTCCGGTCCTAGCAAAGCTGAAGTAGGAAGGATAGATAACGCCGTCGAACCCTTGGGCTTTGGCCGCCTTCGCAAGTTCGCGTGTGATGGGGTAAGCGTGGCGTGCTGCTAGAAACAGCATATGCAACGCCATATCGAGGCTCTCAAATTCGGTGGCGTCTTCATCTAGGAGCGCGCTGAGGTCGAGTAAGCGTAAATCGCGTGTTTGATACGCCCAGGGTTCCGTAGACACTCAAGACCCTCGTTGCGCGTAGCGCCGTTCAAACTCTACAGGTGACAGGTCGCCAGTTGAACCGTGGCGGCGGTTGGGGTTGTAGAACATCTCGATG
>Ga0114992_100062_pt1 | contig 20140 bp, 18 predicted proteins | sample MSEELM_DM5_FD_89584 | JGI IMG/M metagenome (GOLD analysis project Ga0114992, IMG submission 89584) | Subsurface microbial communities from deep shales in West Virginia, USA - MSEEL M_DM5 | ecosystem: Environmental > Aquatic > Deep subsurface > Shale gas/oil reservoir > Produced water/Flow back ... | reverse complement strand
GGGTTGACGTAGATCAGGCCCATCTGCACGGCGGCCAACGGGTTTTCCAGATCGCGGGTGTGCTGCACTTCGCTGTCGTCGTCCTTGACCAGCACGCCATGCGCCTGGTCCACGCCCGGCGAGCCGTGCGCGTAGCGGTCATCGCCACCCAGCCACTTGGTTTCCCGGCCCCAGTACAGGTCCTGGTCCGGCTCCCAGGTGTCTTCGCGGCCGCCGGCAAAGCCGAAGGTCTTGAAGCCCATGGATTCGAGCGCGACGTTGCCGGTGAGGATCATCAGGTCGGCCCAGGAAATCGCCTGCCCGTACTTTTGCTTGATCGGCCACAGCAGGCGGCGTGCCTTGTCCAGGCTGACGTTGTCCGGCCAGCTGTTGAGTGGCGCGAAGCGCTGTTGCCCGCGGCCGCCGCCCCCGCGGCCGTCACCGGTGCGGTAGGTGCCGGCGCTGTGCCAGGCCATACGCACGAACAGCGGGCCGTAATGCCCGAAGTCGGCCGGCCACCAGTCCTGCGAATCGGTCATCAATGCGCGCAGCTCCTGCTTGAGTGTCTGCAGGTCCAGGCGCTTGAAGGCTTCCGCGTAGTTAAAAGACGCCGCCAGCGGATTGGAGCGGGCCGAGTGCTGGTTGAGCAGGTCCACACGCAGTTGCTTGGGCCACCAATCGCGATTGGTGGTGCCGGCGCCGACGACGCTGTGGTTGAAGGGGCACTTTGCTTCGGTAGTCATGGCATTTACCTGGGTGCGGCTGCACGTAGGGAGCTGCGTGCCGGAGGGCGCGCGCTGGTGGAAAGACTGCGGCGGTGGTGAAGCGAATCTGGGCGACGTTGGTGACGCGAGTGCGTCAGGGCGGGGCGGCGGCCGATGGGCGCTGTACGACGGCGGGTGTGGATGACAGCGGCTGCATCGGTGGCGGGCTCAGCATGGGTGTGGGCACACGATATACAACGCCGATCATTAGTTGAATTCGAATTATCCAACCATATCGATAGCGTCACGCTATCGATAGGACGTGGGTGCCCAGGCGTCGGCGGCGTCAGCGCTTGCCGAACAGGCTGCCGCCCAGTTTCATTACATCGCCCAGGCCGAGCTGGCCGTCGCCATCCTGGTCCAGCACGCTGCCGAGCAGGCCGCCGACGCTGCTGTCGCTGCGCACATGGCTCTGTTCCTGCGCCAACGCGTTGCCCAGCTGGCTGGTGTCGGCCGTGCCGCCGCCCAGGAAGCGCTTGGCCAGATATGCCATCACGATGGGCGCTAGCAGCTGCAGCAGCTGGTTGGCCTTGCTGGGTTCCAGGCCGGTGGCTTGGCCCAGGCCCGCGGCCGCCTGTGGCGCCTTGTCGCCGAACAGGTGACCGACGATGCCGGCGCCATTGGCCTGCGCGCCGCTGGCCGAGCCGCCCAGCAGCGATCCCAACAGACTGCCGAGGTCTGGTGCAGCGGCATGGTCGCGCTGCAACGCGCTAGCCAGCGCCTGCGTGCCGCCGGCCTGTTGACTGTTGCGGCCCAGCGCGCCCATCAGCAAGGGCAGAGCGGTCTGCACCGCCGATTGCGCCTGCTCCGGCGCGATGCCGAGGCGGCTGGCCAGTTGCTGCAGCTGCGGGCCCTGCAGCTGCGCGGCAAGTTGCGAGGTGAGCGAGTCGGAAGTGGTCATCGGTGCCGAATCCTGGTGAGCAAGCGTTGCGGCAGGGTGCGCTTGTCTGGCGCGCAGGGCAATCCGGAGATGGTGCGGGGCGGTAGGGCGGCGTGTATCGGGGCGTCGATGCGAGTGCGCTGCGGGGGCGGTGGCAGCGCCTGGAGCGTGCGACGGCTGCGGATCAGTTGCGGTGCTTTAGCTGCAGCAGAGAGCTTGCGGTAGCAGTGCCTAAACTGCGCGGCGCCTGGAATCAGTAGTGGCGTCTTCGGTACAGCACACAGGAAGTTGCAGCATCCCTGAGGTGGCGCTGCTAGCGCTGACAAGCGTGCAACGCAGGTGGGCGTTGTAGCGGTGCCGTGTCGCTTTCCAGCAGCGGCACGATGTGGGTAACGGCCAGAGTGACGTTGGCTACGTGCAGTTCGTTGTCGAGAAAAACCGTTGGCGATCTGGCGCGCGGCTTACTTCAGGCGTTGATCAGCATTGCGTCCGCGCAGACCTGTGACGCGATCAGCGCGCCACAGGCCGGATTACGCTGCTTCAGAGCAGCGCCTTGAGCCGGTACAGCGCTTCCAGTGCCTGCTTGGGCGTCAGTTCGTCCGGATCCAGCGCCTGCAAGGCTTCCTGCGCGGCCGAAGACGGCGCGGTGAACAGGCCGAATTGCTGCGGTGCATCCAGCGCGGCGGGTGCCATCTCGGCAGCGTGGCTGTCGCCGCCGCGTTGCTCCAGTTCGGCCAGCCGGCGGCGTGCCTGCTGCACCGCCGCCTTCGGCAGGCCGGCCAGCGCGGCCACCTGCAAGCCGAAGCTGCGATTGGCCGGGCCGTCCTTGACCGCATGCATGAACACCAGGCGCTCGCCGTGTTCCACCGCATCCAGATGCACGTTGGCGATGCCGCTGCCGCCACCGGCATGCGAGGCATCCGCCAGCGCGGTGAGCTCGAAATAATGCGTGGCAAACAGCGTGTAGCAGCGATTGGTGTGGGCCAGATGACGCGCCACCGCATCGGCCAAGGCCAGGCCATCGTAGGTGGAGGTGCCGCGGCCGATCTCGTCCATCAGCACCAGCGATTGCGGCGTGGCGTGATGCAGGATGTAGCTGGTCTCGGCCATTTCCACCATGAAGGTGGATTGCCCGCGCGCCAGGTCGTCGCCGGCGCCGATGCGAGTGAGGATGCGGTCGATCGGCCCGATCACCGCGCGGCTGGCCGGTACATAGCTGCCGATATGCGCCAGCAACACGATCAACGCGTTCTGCCGCATGTAGGTCGATTTACCGCCCATGTTCGGGCCGGTGATGACCAGCATGCGGCGGTCCGGGTGCAGGTCCAGATCGTTGGGTTCGAATGGCTGGTCGCGCACGGCTTCCACCACCGGGTGGCGGCCGCGTTCGATGTGCAGACACGGCGCGCTTTCCAGTTCGGGTTGCGACCAATCCAGCGCCTGGGCCCGTTCGGCGAACCCGGCCAACACATCCAGTTCGCTCAATGCACTGGCGCAGCGCTTGAGGCCTTCCAGCTCGCCGCCGAGTGCGTCGAGCAGGCCTTCGTAGAGCAGTTTTTCGCGCGACAACGAGCGCTCGCGCGCCGATAGCACCTTGTCTTCGAAGCTCTTGAGTTCTTCGGTGATGTAGCGCTCGGCGTTGGTCAGCGTCTGTCGGCGGCTGTAGTGCAGCGGGGCTTTCTCGGCTTGGCCCTTGCTGATCTCGATGTAGTAGCCGTGCACTCGGTTGTAGCCGACCTTGAGCGTGGCGATGCCGCTGCTGGCGCGTTCGCGTTGTTCCAGGTCGATCAGGAATTGGTCGGCGTTGGTGGACAGGCGGCGCAGCTCATCCAGATCGGCGTCGTAACCGGTGGCGATGACGCCACCGTCGCTGAATTTGAGCGGCGGTTGTTCGGCCACTGCGCTGATCAACAGATGCGCGGTGGCATCGTGCTCGCCGAGTTCGGCATAAAGCGTCTGCAGGCGCGGCGAATCCAGTGGCGCGAGGATCGTGCGCACTTTCGGCAGCAGCGCCAGGCCATCGCGCAAGGTGGAGAAATCGCGCGGGCGCGCCGAGCGCAGCGCCACGCGGGTGAGGATGCGCTCCAGATCGCCCAGCGCGCGGAAGGCCTCGCGCACGTCGGTATCGGCGCCGGTGTCGATCAGGCTGCCGACCGCGTGGTGGCGCTGCACCAGTACCTCGCGCAGACGCAACGGGCGATGCAGCCAGCGGCGCAGCAGGCGCCCGCCCATCGGCGTGACCGTGCTGTCCAGCACGCCGAGCAAGGTGTTGCGGGTATCGCCATCCACGCGCGTGTCCAGCTCCAGATGCCGGCGTGTGGCTGCGTTCATCGAGATCGCCTCGCTGGCCACTTCCATCGCGATGGAGGTCAGATGCGGCAAGCGCTGTTTCTGGGTTTCTTCGACATAGCCGAGCAGCGCGCCGGCCGCTGCGGTGGCGCAGGGCTTGTCGTCGATGCCGAAGCCGGACAGGTCGTGCAATTTGAAGAACGCCAACAGCTGACGCCGGCCGCTATCGGCGTCGAACAGCCATGGTGGCCGGCGCCGCACGCCGACGCGTCCACGCAGGAATTCCGGCCAGTTGTCTTCGTCGGGCACCAATAGCTCGGCCGGTTCCAGGCGCGCGATTTCCGCTTCCAGCGCATCGACGCTGTCCACTTCATTGACCAGGAAACGCCCGCTGGCCAGATCGGCCCAGGCCAGGCCATAGCCTTGCTTGCTGCGCGAGATCGCCATCAACAGCGTGTCGCGGCGCTCGTCCAGCAACGCCTCGTCGGTGACCGTGCCCGGGGTGACGATGCGCACCACCTTGCGCTCGACCAGGCCCTTGGCCAGTGCCGGATCGCCGATCTGCTCGCAGATCGCCACCGACTCGCCCAACGCCACCAAGCGCGCCAGATAGCCCTCGTAGGCATGCACCGGCACGCCAGCCATCGGAATCGGCGCACCGCCGGAACTGCCGCGCTGGGTCAGCGTGATATCCAGCAGACGCGCGGCCTTGCGCGCATCGTCGTAGAACAGCTCGTAGAAGTCTCCCATGCGGAAGAACAGCAGCAGGTCGGGGTAGTCCGACTTGGCTGCGAAGAATTGCTTCATGGCAGGCGTATGTTCTTGAGGGGCCTTGCCAGTCTTGGAAATATCTGAGGAAACAGTCACTTATGAATTTGCTCTGTAACGGAACTGACGGTCAAAAGAGGGGTGTGGCGCGAAGTAACGGTCTTTTTTGTTGCGACCGTGTTGCGACGATCAAAGCGAGACCCAATTTGGCATGTTGCGACGAGCTCGCATGGTAAGAAAAGCGTATGTTGATGTTGCGACATGGGTCGCAACCGACAGCACTCTCATGACAGCAATGGAGGATGCATGAGCAAGACGTCGGAGTTGCCAGATCTGCCGAAGAGGCGCGGGTCACTCAAGTTTAAGCTGACCTACGCCCAAGTCCTGAGCCTGTCGGTGGATCGGATCCCCCTGCTGGACAAAGCGGGCAGGGTCAAGCTGGTGGAGCGGGACCCTGAAGAGGCCGGCGAACCCTACCGCTTGCTGGACGGAAGTGACAAGGCTCCCTCCGGTTTTAGTTTTCGGGTAGGGAGAACCAAGTCCACATACGAGGTGGTCAAGCGTGGGCCGACGGGCATCCGCCGTTTTTCCTTGGGCAACGTCACCGACATGGGGCTGGACGAAGCCTACGAGGTAGCCAAGGGGCACCTGTCGGTGCTCAGGCAGACCGGGACCAATCCGGTGCACCAGGAGCGTGCAGAACTCCGAGCCAAGCGTCGAGACAAGGGCTCGGAGGACATCACGCTTCGGCAATGCATGGAGCTCTACATCGAGCGCATGGGAGAGCGTGCCAGGAAAAAGAAGGTGAAGCAGGTCAGTGTCGAGGCTGTCCGCAGTAGCTTGGCTCGTCTGGAGCGACCCGAGGTGGGCCTGGCCGATCTGAAGATTCGGGACACGCGAACCGAGGACGTGGTGCGGGGATACGACGCGTTGCGCAAGAGCGCCATGCTTCGCTCCAACCGTATCCCGACTGCGATGCGCCAAGCCTTGGCATCCCACGACGACTGGGCCCAGCTTTCCACAGCTCAGCTTGGAGAACTGGGCATCGCCGGGAAATACATTCAACGGGTGCGGGCCGCAGGACTCGCCGCAGCCGAGCACACCTTCACCGATGCCAAGCGCTCTGTGGACTTGTTCAACGAAGTGGAACAAGAACAGGCGCATGAGGCTCGGCGGGAGCCCAAGATAATCTACAACCCGTTCCAGGCCATCTACAGCAAGGATCTACTTCGCGGGGCTCAGGACCTACGCAACCACTACAGCCGGGCTGAGGTGCGCAATCCGTTGGGGGATGACACGCTGCCCAAGGTGATGAAGGTCATCCTGGCTCGCCGGGATGAGCAGGGTGGTTTGAACGCCGCCGGTGCCGATTACCTGCTGCTGACTTTGTTGTGGGGCACCCGGCGCAGCGAGGCAGCCGCGTTGCGGTGGTTCGACCGCTGCACGCCGGGCGAGCTGACTCAGCGTGAGGTGTCGTGGGTGTCGTTGACGCCACCGGGGCAGGTCAATCCTTTCACTCGTCGGGAGGGGTCTCAGGTCTACCTGTTCGACACCAAGAACGGAGACGAGCGCTATCTGCCAGTGACCTATTTCGCTGAGCAGGTGCTTCAGCGGCGTCTGGAGGAGCGCTTGGACGATACCGAGGCGAAGAAGGAGGTCGCGACCATGGAAGGCTTGCTTCGAGCAGCTAAAGCCAAAGGAGCCAGACGGGAGCTGATCAAAGGATTGGAGGTGGAATTGGAGAAAGCCCGCCATGCCCTTGATCGAACCCGCTACGTCTTCCCGGCGCGTTCCAGCCGCAGCCGATCGGGGCACTACTCAGACAGCAAGAGCATCGTGGCCAATGTCCGGCGCGATGCGGGTTTGTTGAACCTCAGCGAGGACATCGACATCGGGCTGACCCCACACGATCTCCGTCGGACGATGGGGCGCTACGCGGCGCATTTGTTCGGAGAGAGCCGCATCGTCTCCCAACTGTTGCATCACCACACCCGTGGTCAGGGAGGGGACAGGATGGCTGCGGTGTCGGAGCGCTACACCGAGCAGGAGTGGTCCAAGTTGCGAGAAGCGATGGGGCGAGTTGAGGAGGCGATGGTCGCTAAGAGTCCGCGGGTGTGGAACCGACTGAAGGGGACCGACAAGCCGAGGCTGGACGAGGCCAATGACCCTCCGGTTACTATCTTTGCTCAACGGAATCAGCGGACCGCATTGGATGATTGAGGTTGTTCGCAGTGAAGAGGGCTACCGCGCGCTGTTGGAGGCCGCGCTGGACCAGGAACTGGAGCGTGCAAAAGCTGGGCTGACGCAAACGGTCACCAGCAAAGCCGCGGCACGGTTCCTTGGAGTCCACTTCGACACGCTAGGGGAGTGGCGCCGCCGCTCCCCACCGTTGGGGCCGCCCTTCCAGAAAGGCGCAGGATTCACAGGTGGCGGCACCAATCAGCACGTGCGCTACCTCTATGAAGACTTGGTGGAGTGGCAGAAAGCTAGGGCTAGCAAGACGCCCAAAGAGCGACGCCTTGTAGACGAGTTAGAACGACTGAGGCAGCAGGCTCGGGAGTTGGAGCTCCAACTCGAACTGCAGGCGGTCAAGGATCAGGTCGCCCGTATGACAAGGAAGGTGGGCAGGGTGCTCGCCCTCACCACGGTGAAAGAGTGTTTGACCATCCAGCACGACTGGGTGTTGGTCGGAGGTCGCTTGGTTGGTCATGTCTTGACCGTGCCAGACAATGTGCTGGCTGCTGTGACCGCTTTGGATAGAGCAAACGAAGCGAACGACACAAGGCAAGGGGATGTTGCCCATACCGGGAGTGGTTCGGAGATTGGCGAGGTGTGGACGGCCACCCTGGAAGCAGCGCTTCGGGAGCCGTGGGCCAACAGTGAGATTCGAGACCCCTTCAGCGAGGCGATGGACACGGCGCTGGCGGAACTGACGCGGAACCTTACGCAGGATCGATCAGCGCAGCGAAGCCGTGACCTTGAGGATAGGTTGCCTCCGGCGATAGTGCTGCCCCGCACTCCGTTTTAGAGGTTCGCCGGTCCGCGCTGAAGCCTTCTCCCTACGGTCTCCGCCGTAGATCGTCCCGCCCCGAATGGCTGACATGAAAGCTGACAGACGCCTCGGCTTATCTCTCCGAGGCGCGCTATGCTCCAGACTTCAGAAGGCATCAGGAGGATGCGAATGGTGGTTGGCTCAAGGATCGGAGGATCTATCACACGCTGTCTTGCAAGCTGGGCATCAAGGCGCGCGGCGGCGGCAGGGTGGGGCACCACAGCTTCCGGGATACGGTCATCGGCGCGTTAAAGGCGGCCGGGGTCCACCGAGAGATGCGTGAGGAATACACGGGGCACGAGTTGTCTGACCGGCAGGAGCATGTCCGCGTGTATGAGAGGGAGTTCAGTCCGAAGGCGTTGGCTGACGCCTGCCACCCGGCGCTAGCGCACCAGCATCAGTGGGTCTTACGTTTCCTCGGCAAAGTCATGGGTTGACGGCTATGTGGAATTTGATATGGTGATGTTGCAAGTCGTATGGCATCCAGCTGCACAGGGCTTCCTGAACAGCTACTCGATGACCGGAATAGCGAAAGCTAGGCGTGCCGGCAAAATTTTGACCATAGTTCCAGAGCTCGCAAAGGGAAAGTGGCGTGATTTGGATAAAGTTCCAAAGCAAATGACGCCAGGAAAGGAGTTTCGGTATTTCTGTGTTAGTGAGCTAACTGTGATTGTTCAGGTTCTATTGCTGGTTGAACTAAGGGTAGTAGCGGTTGATGTTGTCCACAGTCAGCAAGATTTTAATGTTCTAGTTTCAGTTGCTTTGAGTAGAGTCTGAGGTGTGCTCATGAAGGATTTTAAAGTAAGTTCAGACGGCTGGGTAACTCACGATTTGGTCAGTGAGCAGCTTTCACGTATCCCAGGTGTCCGTGAAGGGGCCGAACAACAACGTCAAATATTTTCCCTCGGGGAAATGCTTCGTGACGTTAGAGAGCGATTTGCGAAGATATCCCAGACAGAAGCTGCTAGGATCGTTGGTATTCCACAGCCTGAGTTGAGTAGGATAGAGACTGGGCTCGGAGCTCGGGGTCCAACGTATGCGACAGTTATCGCTATTCTTGGTGGGTATGAGCGTTATTTGGCGCCTAAAGGTGTCGATATAGGGCTTACTTTGGATGTGGAAGTCCAGGGAGGAAATTCAGTGCATTACACGCTTGCAGGGGCCGAATTTCACGAGGATTAATGCTATGTCATGGATTTTGGTTCCCGATGCGCTCGGGACAATAGCAAGCATTTTACTTGCCATACCTGCGTGGCGCGCGATCGATTTAATGAAAGGAATCTCTAAAATTGAAGGAGGAGACGTTGTTCCCCCTCCAAATCTTCGGGATGACAGGTTTGTGTCTCACGCAGAGGTTTCTAGTGAAATCCTGAGTTCTATGCGTGGAGTATTGGGTAAGTGGAATAGGATGGACGAGTTGTCAGTCAAAATAGGAATGGTGGTTTTGGTTCTTTCTTTTGTTTTCAGGTTTTTTGTCAGTGCTTAATTCAACTTGAATTGGTTTTTTCCCGGGCTATAATTTTTGTATTGACCTACCAGTTGCGTCAAAGCCACGAGCAAGACCAACGAAAGCCATTTCAAGAAAGCCATCACTCGCATTGCCACCATGGCGGTCTAGGGTGTCATCATCAACATCGCCCATGTGAAACCTTAGTTCCGCTTCAGAGGCGGGTGGGCTTTCTACGGATAGAGCCGCTCTACTTTTTTAAGCTCCCTCGGGCCATCAGCGGCCCGACGATGAAACCGAACGGGCCCAGGAGGAGCAGGCGGGGCTGCCGGTTTGGGGGGCATGCTGCTGCGATAGCGGTATGACGAGATAGCGTGCATGCCTTGCATCACCGCGAAGCTCGTTTCGACTTGTTCGTGGCTATCGACTTGAGAGCGATCTGCTGGTCACTGACCCTGACCTCGGCAAGTGGTCCTTTCAAGGCTCCGAGCTGTAAGGCACCAGATTCTCCGATGGTTAACGAACTCAACCTGGACGACTGCTTGGCGTTTCGATCGTAAGCAATGGCGATGAGGCCGTGGGCATTGAATACCAAAGCGCTGGCTCCAATAGCCATGCAGCCAGCGGAAGCCTTCTTCGCACCGGCGTCCACCATGACGAAGCGAAATCCTTTGAACGTCATGTCCGCACTGACATGCCAGCCCGCGTTGATAGCCGCCTTGGCCTCAGGGGATGGGTTGGGCAGCGATGACAGAGGGCATCGCTCGTCGGCCTGCAGCGGTTGCTTTACCGGCGGCAGTTGAGTGGTAGGCACCAGCCTTAGGGAACCGACGCGCTCGGTCGAAAAAGCAGGGGTTCCTGCATACAACGGAGGCGTTACTGATGAGTTCGCTGCGGTTTCTACTGTCGTCTTATCGGGCGCGCGCTCTACATCAGCAGTGCGAAGCGCCAGCGCTGCCGCCATGGTGAGGATAATCACTGCAGAAACAGCTAAGGGAGCCCAATCCGCAGTTTGTTGCGGTGCCCAAGCTGGCAATGAGGTAGGGGTAGGGCGAGTCACCATGGCCCATCATAGATTGGGTTGATTGGCGGAGCTATGATGGCGCTTCAAGCCAATGGACAGGGAGATCCAGCGTAATGAACGATTTTGAACAGGTGCCTTTCGGCGCCAGCGATTTTGCGGAGAACCCAGAGAACCGGTGCGCCTGCCTGCTGCTGCTGGACACCTCAGGTTCCATGAGCGGCAAGCCCATCGAGCAGCTCAACGCGGGCCTGCTGCAGTTTCAGGAAGAACTGAACTCGGACTCGCTCGCTGCCAAGAGAGTGGAAGTCGCCATTGTCACGTTTGGCCCAGTCCAGACCGTGACCGATTTCGTCACGGCAGATAGCTTCTATCCTCCCGTGCTGTCGTGCACTGGGGACACCCCGATGGGCGCAGCGATTGAGCAAGGCTTGGAGATGGTTCAGCAACGCAAGGAGATCTACAAGGCCAATGGCGTTTCCTACTACCGACCTTGGGTGTTTCTCATCACCGATGGTTCGCCGACCGACGCATGGCAACGCGCCGCAGCCCTGGTCCGGGAAGGGGAAGCGACAAAGAACTTTCAGTTCTTCGCGGTTGGCGTGCAGGGGGCAGACATGGACACTCTTGGCAAAATCTCCTCGCGTGCACCGCTGCATCTCAAGGGCCTCCAGTTCAAAGAATTGTTCAAATGGCTGTCCAACTCAATGAGTGCGGTGTCCCGTTCGACCCCTGGGGATAATGTGCCTTTGGTCAACCCCGCTGCCCCGGACGGCTGGGCCAGCGTGTAATGGATCTCCAGGATTGGCGCGTCGTTGCGGCCTCATCCATTGGCACATCCCACATCAAGTTTGGAACGGATTGCCAGGACGCCTATGAACAGGAATTCTTGCCAGAGCACGGCACCGTGCTCTTGGTGGCGTCGGATGGCGCGGGAAGTGCATCTCAATCAGAGACCGGTGCGAAGCTAGCGACGTCGGAGATTCGGGACTGTGTGCGCAACCACTTTGGAGACGGCCATGGCGTTGAAGAGATAACGCGGGACGTGGTCTTGAACTGGCTCGCCGGCGTTACGACCCGTATTGCGCACAGGGCTGCGGCCGACGGGCTGGAGGTCAGAGAGTATGCTTGCACGTTGGTGGCGGCTATCGTCTCCCCTACGCATACATGCTTCTTCCAGGTGGGCGACGGGGCCATTGTTATTCGCCCTCGCGGCGATGATTGGGCCTATGTGTTTTGGCCCCAGCACGGGGAATACATCAACACGACCGTCTTCGTCACCGATCCGGCGGCCGTGTTGAACGCGGAGTTTTCCTGCAATGTGGGCGCGGTGGATGAGGTCGCGGTGTTCACCGATGGCATCGAAGCCTTGGTGCTCCACCAGGCCACGCAGAGCGTTCATTCGCCATTTTTCGACAAGATATTTGCGCCGGTCCGTGCTTTAGAGGGGGCAGGCTACAGCGAAGATTTGTCCTCTAAGTTGGAAGCCTATCTTGCCTCGCCAGTGATCTGCGAGCGGACGGACGACGACAAGACGCTCCTGCTTGCCAGTCGGCTGGCGAAGCTACCAGACGCACCGGCGCCAGTAGAGGACGCCTAAGTGGTTTCACCTGCTCTGGTTGGTAAATCCGGACCGGTTCGGCTGGGAAAGCAACTGGGCAAAGGGGGAGAGGGAACGGTCTTCGAGGTCGAGGGGAGGCCGGACTCGGCTGCCAAGATCTATTTGGCTGCGGTAAGCAGTGAGAGAGCCGACAAGCTGGTGGCCATGGCTGCCCTTCGGACCGCAGCGCTGGATCAGCTCACAGCGTGGCCTACTGACGTGCTGCGGCAATCCGATGGCAAGGTCTGTGGCTTCGTCATGGCCAACCTTCGTGCGTCGAAGGACATTCATAAGCTCTACAGTCCGAAAAGCCGTCTGGCGGAATTTCCCCAGGCCGACTGGAGACTGGTGGTTCGCGCAGCTTTGAACACTGCGCGAGCTTTCTCAGTTATTCACCAGGCGGGTCACTTGGTTGGTGACGTCAATCACGGAGGCGTGCGAGTGTCACCGGATGCGACCGTGAAGCTGATTGACACAGACAGCTTCCAGATTTCGCATCAGGGGCGCACCTTCCTCTGTGAGGTCGGCGTCCAAGACTTTACGCCGCCCGAGCTCCACGGAAAGGCCTTCAAACAAGTCACACGAACCGCCAACCATGACAACTTCGGCTTGGCCGTCCTGATTTTTCAGATGCTCATGAACGGTCGGCATCCTTTTGCAGGCCGATACAGTGGGCCGGGCGACATGCCAATCGAGAATGCGATCCCTGAGTTCCGCTACGCCTACGGCAAAGACACTGCGCGCACCCGCATGCAGCCCCCGCCGCTCAGTGCGTCCCCGGCCGCAGCGTCGCCTTGGGTTGCAGGCCTCTGGGAAAAGGCTTTTGGCTTCGACGGGGCGAAGCCTGGTGGGAGGCCGAAGGCAGAAGACTGGGTCCAGGCCCTGACGAAGCTGGAGCAGCACTTCAAACGGTGTTCTTCCAGGCCGTCCCATTTCTATTTCGATGGGCTTACTGAGTGTCCGTGGTGCCCGATCGAACGTGCAGGTATTGCGCTCTTTGGCGGTGCAGCTGTCGTCATCCCCAAGCTGGCCTCAGGCCCCTTCAACCTGGATGCGATCTGGCGAGATATCACGGCGGCAGTGTTGCCACCCATGCACGCGCTGCCTCAGGTGAAGGCAGTGCCTGCCAATCCCAAGATTCAAGCATTGGGAACTCGGCGCAACTTTTGGAAGACGACGGGGTGGTTGGTGGGGCTGCTGATTACGGTGCTTGGTATTGCACTTTCTGCAGTTTTTGCCCCCGTTTGGGCGTTCCTGGGGTGGGCAATGGGCGCGTGGGTCAATAGCCGTGGCCGCGCGGATCTAGCGCCACTGACGTCCGGCTATCAGCAAGCGAAAGCACAATACGACGGTCTCGTCGCTCGATGGAAGCAAGAGCAACAGGACACTCAGCTCCACGCGAAGCAGAATCAGCTTCGTCCGCTGCGGGATGAGCATGCCGGTCTGCAGGCGGAACGAGAAAAGCGTTATCGAGCGCTGTCCAGCAATCGCGAACAGATCGCACGCAAACAGTTCTTGGATCAGTTCGAGATTGAGCGAGCCACCATTCCGGGCATTGGGGCGGCGAAGAAAGTCATGCTGGAATCGTTTGGCATCGAGACGGCAGCAGATGTGAATCGCAATGCGGTTCTAAACGTTCCGGGGTTTGGGCCCGCGCTGACCGACCGCCTTATGAAGTGGCGGCAGGAAAAAGAGGCACGATTCCACTTCAATCCGAACTCAGCAATCGACCCCAGGCAGGTCGCGGATCTGGATCGAACCATTCAAGCAAGAAGGGCCCAAATCGAGGCAGACCTAGTGGCCGGCCGCAGTGCCATTCTCCAGATTCGACAGGCCGCGATGGCTCGTCGCAGGTCTTTGGAGGAAGCCATGAGTGCCGCGGTGGAAGATTTCTCACAGAGGACAGCGGACGCTAGGGCTGCCGGGGTTCTTTAAAAGGCATTGCTGACAGTGGGGATAGCTAGGGCAGCTCCCTAGGCATGACTCGGGATAGGCCCGCAATAGCTAAGGCGAACCCAGCGGCTGATCCCAGACGAGAAATCTGTAGAAGCTCGTTGAGGCCTGTGTCGCTGCGCAGGGCGACCTCTTCGTATTGGCATACCGGCAGCTCCCGATTGTCCTTGAAGCGGCGGTCAGGGCCTCCTTTTTTATTGACGTAACGCCAGGTTCGATCCACGACTATCGCGTCACGCGGAACGCTGCCGTCTTCGACGAAGCGAGTGGATGACACCAGCACCTGTAGCTCTTTGTAGCTCACCGCGCCGACGCCATTCGCGTCGTAGATCAGAACGCGGTCCGGGAAAAAATGGAGTGCCTGGGCTCCGACATTGACGGCGATGGTCTTGATGTTCGTTTTGACAAATGGGGGCGGTGCTGAGGCAAAGCGTGTTGGCTTGCGGTCAACAATGGTTTCCGCCCCAGCATGGTATTTCCGGTCAAAGACCTTGGCGTGGGAGGACACGTGCCACGTGGCATAAGCGGAGGCTATGGTGTGGGCTCCTGCGTGGAGTGCTTCCAATGCCTTCTCCATAGGTTCGTCCAGCTCATACATCAGAACTACCGTCCTCCGGAGCTGGTCCTTCAGGTGCGCTGCAACGATGGCTCCCACACCGAGGAAAGCCAGCATAACCAGCGCCCAGTTTGATGCTTCATTGCCAGCCGCAATCAAAAGCACCAGAGCAGAAACCATAGTGACGCCTGGCCATATCCGCCATCTTTTCTTCTTTGCATTGAGCTCTTCCAGCAATGCCTGCGAGGACGAGTCCACAATCGTGGTCGCGTCGGCCGAATCTATGTCGACCATCGGGCCATGCGTGCGCGAAATCTCAGGCGATTGTCGGGGTGACGCTGGAGAGGGCTGGGCACCAGAGACGGGACGAATGGAGCCGCGCGGTGTCGCCGGGCGAGAACGTGTGGCTCCCAGAGGAATGGTTGCGCGGTAGAAGATTCCACCCGCTCCCATGTGCACGTAGTTGCCTCGCGGACCAGTTCCGACCCGGAACCCCTTGATTCCAGTTGAGACGCCAATTCCGCCCTTTGACAAGTTGAACCGCAGAGGTCCAACCCTCACGCTTTTACGTAGATAAAGTCCCATGCTCAGGCCCCCCCAAGGCCTCCGTGCCAGATGCTTGTATAGCACGTGGCTCCGCTGTGGCAGCTGGTTCGGGGCGCCTTGATGGTTCCGCTAGTCGTCAGCGTTTGGCTTCAGTAGCTTCTGGACGTGCGCAGCACGCACCTTGGGCTCCAGCTTAGATAGCGCCACCAAGACTTTTGCCAATTGGTCTTGCTGAGTGTGACTCTGCTCCCCCAATGCCATGATCGCGTCGGCCATGCCAGGGCTACTGGCCAATAAAAAAGCAGGCGGCACTTCGAGCGCTTCGGCCATCTCAAACAATGCCTCAAGGCTGATAGACATGGCTCCGGATTCATACCGGGAGATCCGCGCTGACGCTGTGTCTTTGTCTAGGCCCATCCGCATCCCTACCTCGCGCTGACTCAGGCCCTGTCGTTCGCGGGCTTGGCGCAGGCGCGCGGCCACGATCTCCCGAGGGGCGGGAGTGGCGGGCTTCACAGGCTGAATCGATGCAGTGCAGGCATGGAAAGAGCATGACGGAAGCCTTACGCCACGGGTAGACTCTACGTGACACGTAAGTTTGTCGCAACTTGGCGCAAGGAGCAGGGCATGAAGAAGCAGTGGGCTGCAGTCACGGGCGCGTTCGTCCTGGCAGCAAGCATGGCGGCGCAAGCGCAGGACAGGGGAAATCTTCTTCAGCAAATTGGGCGGGCCATCACCGGGACTCAGCAGGCATCAATGGACAGAGGCAAGAGCCCGTATCTCGATCCGCAAGGAACCTACTGGGACCTCGACCAAGACGAATTGGCAGGCGCGCAGCACATCCGGGCCGGGCTGGCGTCCACGGCCTCGGCGGGCTACCACACGTGCGATGCGAGGCTGATTGCATCGACGCGATCCAGCTACCGGTTGAGCAAGGCCGAGCGCGAGCAGTGTTTGTATGGTGAGTGGCTGATCGATACAAAACGGAATGGCCCGAATGGCATCACCGCACAGCAGCCGCAAGCCATTGAGCGCAAGTATGGCGCCGCCTTCGATGCACGGGCCGAACGCTTCCGCGGCATCCAGCGTTTTGCCCTTCGCCCCAACATCGTGGACCAGCCGTCCTATGACCGACAACGCGGCACCTTGGACATCTACGTGCCGATTCCTTGGATCACCGGATTCCAGGTAGAGGGCATCACGGGCGAGGGGTTTGTCCCGACCAGTGCTCGCAGTGAGCGATCTGTTTGGACGCCCCAGCATGCCGGGCATTTTCATCTTCCGATCCGCATGAGCGAAAGCGAGGCAACCGGGTTGTTCCGGCAGGGCAGGGATGCGAAGGACGATCTGGTCGTCTTTACGGTGAAGCGAGTCTGGATCGAGAACGGGAGTCCGCGTGCGGGGGTCGAAGTAGAGCGCGTCCAGGTGGGTTATCGAAACGAGGTCATCGGCGTGGACCTGGCCAAACAAAAGAAGGGAGAGTCGTGATGCTGACTAACAGGTTGGGTTGGATTTCGGGATGTGGCCTAGCGCTGGCCTTGTCGGCCTGTGGCTCAGAGGCGGCTCCCGAGAAGGAGGACGCGGTGAAAGCGGTTGAGCGTTTTTATACCGAGCAGGGGAGGCAGGCGACGTCGCAGCGGACTTGGCGGTTTGAAGTCAAGGACGCAAGTGGCCTGGAGATCGACTGCACAAAACTGCCCAACGGTGACCAGGACTGTCGAGTGTCCGGGAACATCCAGGGACTGGGTTCCATTGGTGGGCAGCCCACGACACCGAAGACCAAGGAAATGCGCCTAAAGATGACGATGAAGTTCCGGCCGGCGAGCGAAGGATGGGAGCTGGTCGACGCGACCGATAACGGAACGTCAGCGGGCTGACCTCCTAGCCAACCAGTTGCCATGCGGTTGCCGCGACGCCGTTTGGTCTTGCTCCTACAGAGGAAAAGAAATGAACCACCAAGCGAACTACCCGCGGCTTTATGCGACGACCGGGCCCGCTGCCATGATCCTGCCCTGCGTCATTCTCGGGCCTATAGGCATGCTGTTGTTTGGAGCAGGCCTTGACGCTGTCTTCAAAACCCAACAGCTGATGGGCTTGGTCTACTGTGCAGGTGGGCTGCTGATCGTCGGCTTCTTGGTGTTCTGCCTGATGCTGCACATCCGTGCCCAGCAGGTCTGGGCTTGGCATGTCAGGACCGGCCGAATTCCTTACTTTCGCAAAAGCGGGTTCCTGAAAGGTGCTCTCGTGGGCGGCGGATTGGGGCTTGCTACGGTCTTCGGTTGCGCCGTGCTTGGCTGGAAGTTTGCGGAGCATCCGGTCTACGGTGAGCTCGCTACCGCTGCCTTCTACCTCGCGTTTCTGTGGGGGCTTCCTGTCATCGTGGTGCCCACACTCATCGTGGGCGGGGCGAAGCGGGCGTGGGATCGCACGACCGTGCCACCAGCCTGATTATCAGCTTTCGAGCTCTTTCCAATATGGTTTCCAGCCGAAAACAGTCTTTCCGCTAAGGCTCTTGCTTGTAGGCGTAAAGCACTTCATGAAGTGCTTGCCCTGCCAATTGACAACTTCTTTGGACTGGGCGTTTGGAAACGCTAGGTCGAGCTGAGCATCCCGGTCCTCCTCTGGAGTCCGCTGAAGAGTGCCGTCTTCTTTTAGTGCGAGTTCGATTGCGATCAGGGTGGCCCTAGCTCTTTCAATGTCTGCGCGGAACTTGTTGGGGTTGTTGCCCGAGTAGTTGTTTTCCTTTGCTCTTAACAAAGAGAGAGCTTCAGCTGCTCTGGCGTGATCTTCTAAGGTATAGCTACTCATCAAGGGATACCGGTCGACGCGACGTAGAAGTGCTGCACAGCCATGGCTGGCAGCTCTTCTCATAGCGGCCAGATCTGTCCACGCCCTTCAGCGGCAAATAGCCCCAATACGGGGCTTTGGGGCGCAGTTTTCATGGCTTCTTTGGCGGCGGCGGCGGGTTCGGCGGGGGCGCTGGCCGCGCGCTGCGGGTTGGAGGGTTGGCATTGTCAAAGACGTGCTGCCTACCCGGCGGCGGAGGATTCGAGCCCTTTCGCAGATTTGTCATCTTCAATCGTCTCTTTAGGAAATACTTCGACCCAGCGGACATCGGTTGCGTGAATGATTATGCCATCGAGGGTAGTTAGCTCAACCAACGTTCCACCTTCGGTGATCCAGGCAGGCTCCTGAATGTAAAACTGTCCAATGGATGGGCTTACGGGCCACTCTTTTGGCCACCCCATGAGCCGGCGGCCATCTTGGAGCTCAAGGATTACGAAGGCTGGGTTCGAATCAAGGACGCAGAACCATTCGCTTGGATGCGATGTCCGAGAAGTGAAACCTCGGCCGCGCAGCCAAGAGTGAAACGTATCCTTGTTGACCGCGGCGGCGACCCCAACGCCCAGTAGGCCAGCAAATAATATTGACCATATCGTCTGGGAGTCACTGGTCCAGACCCCGAGACTCTGTATTTTACCGGCCGCAAGAAGCCCGATCTTGAGGACCTTCGTAGCGCCGTGGACGACAAAAGTGAAGACCAAGGCCTCGACCGTGCGCTCAAACTGGCTGGGCTTGGGGTGTGAAGTGAGGCCGTAGAAGATCCAGGCTGATAGGAAGCCTGGAAGGAGGAACATCAGCAGTGGCGTCGCTTGGGAAAACAGGTTGTCCATCTCTGTTGTCACACTCCATGTTAAGCCGCAAACCTGAACTGCCTGTATGACTGCAAGGTCCAACGCCCCATCGTATGTGTGCGACTCTACTACGGGTAGAACTTAGCATCCTTACCCAGCTGCTTTTTGAACTGGCCCCGCTGATACTTGGGCACGGTCACCGTTGGTTGGAAGAGCGCGAGCGCCGCCAGTTGCCGTGGCCGCTCCAATGGGTTCGCGGTCTGCGTGTATTTTTCTAACACCGGGAACTCCTGCCGCGCCGTGTGGCCAGTGATGGAGGCAATGTCCTCCAACGGAACTCGGGCGTGGCGAAGATTGGTAGCCAGCGTATGGCGGAATCCGTGGAAGCCCAGGCCTTTAGGGAACCCTCGCTGCTTCATGTATACGCTGAACTGGTTCAGCAGCCCCTGAGAGTAGCGCGCGTTGGTCTCCCCGGTGGACCGGTTAACGCCGGCAGAGAGGTTGGGGAACAGTCGCGGGTGCTTGGTCGCCTTGAGGTCTTCGAGATAGTCCAAGAAACCTGCGTCCAAGATGGCTTGATGGATCGGGATGCGGCGGATGGCGGATTTGCCCTTGACCGTCTGCCGGGTCCTGATGCGTTCGTTACGCGCCAAATCTTCGTCCACGGTGGGTTGGATCGCGATGCACCAGACACCACCTTCCTGAACAATGTCGCTGCGCTTGAGCTGGGCGAGTTCATTGACCCGAGCGCCGCTGTAGAGCCCGAGGACCGGCCCCCACCACCTGTGGGGCCATTTGCTCGCCCAAGGGGCGAAGTGCTCGGGATCAAAAATACGTTGCAGGTCTTCCGAGTCGAAGAACCGCTCGGCTTTCTTGACCTTCGGATCAATGGTTAGGTCCTTCTTGACCTTGCCCATGGCAGCGAGCGGCGTGCTGGGGATGGCACGGGTGGCGACCAGGCGGTTGAAGAACGAGGTGAGGAAGCGAGTGTGTTTTTCCAGGGTGGCGCGGGAGACGCCAGGAACGTTCATGGCTTGCCCTCGGGCGATGACTTCCGCGTAGCTCAGTTTGCTTACATTCGAGTCTTTGAAGATCGCAGAGGGAGCCCAGCGCAACAGATCCCACATGCGATCAATATGCGTATGGTCGATGTGGGATACGGGGATGTCGCCACACGTCAGAAGGAGCAATCGCAGCGTTCGTGTTGAGTCTTCGATGGTTCCGCTCTTGAGGAAGCGTCGATGCTGATGCTTAGCGTAGTCCTCCATCTCTATGGACAGTAAGCGCGCCGGGCTTCCTAGCGGAAGCGGTTCGCTGTAGCGGGTGCCGTGCTTGCCGCTGCTGGCGCGAGCCGTCTTGTTGCAGGCAGTATTGATGAGGTCTTGAGCGTTGAACGCGGCCTCCCTACTGGGGATGACGATCTTTCCGAAACGCACACGGCCGATTCGGAGGTCTTCCAGGATGAGAGTGCCAGACGGGGAATCGATGTAGTCGGCGAGGAGTTTGGTGGCGGGGTTGGTCACTGCGTTGCTTCCATTGTTTGCAATGGAAGTAGTCATACGACGCCGTGCTGATCCGTCAATCGAAAATCAACAGTTATTTTTTTCCTCATGCAAACTCTCGGGCTGCCTAACAATAAAAATATTTATG
>Ga0114992_100058_pt1 | contig 20662 bp, 14 predicted proteins | sample MSEELM_DM5_FD_89584 | JGI IMG/M metagenome (GOLD analysis project Ga0114992, IMG submission 89584) | Subsurface microbial communities from deep shales in West Virginia, USA - MSEEL M_DM5 | ecosystem: Environmental > Aquatic > Deep subsurface > Shale gas/oil reservoir > Produced water/Flow back ... | reverse complement strand
GGTCGCCGCGGTGGCCTTCCTGCAGAAACCGCATGGCCGCAAACACCGCCCCGGTGCCGCAAAAGGCGTTTGCCAGCGTGAACCAGTCTGCGAGTTGAAAGTCGCGCAGCATCGAAAAATGGCGTTTCATGCGGAACCTGAGGGCATCGAGGCGCAAAGGGTAACGCGCGCGCGACGCGCAGGCGACCGTTTCAACGTGCTCGGCTACCCTGGCGGCCACTGGCACCGTTTCAGTGCCGCATTCCACGAGGACACCCGATGCGCAGCATCCTGATCACCGGTGCCGGCAGCGGCATCGGCGCCGGCCTGGCCACCGTTCTTGCCGCCGACGGCCACCACCTGCTGGTGAGCGACGCCGACCTGGCCGCGGCCGAGCAGACCACCCAGCAGGTGCGTGCGGCCGGCGGATCGGCCGAGGCCCTGGTACTGGACGTCACCGACGAGCACAGCATTGCCCAGGCACTGGCGGCCGCCGCGCGCGCGCCCGAGGTGTTGGTCAACAACGCCGGCCTGCAGCACGTTGCGCCGCTGGAGGAGTTCCCGATGCAGCGCTGGGCGCTGCTGGTGGACGTGATGCTGACCGGTGCCGCACGTCTCAGCCGCGCGGTGCTGCCGGGCATGCGTGCGGGCGGCTACGGGCGCATCGTCAACATCGGCAGCATCCATTCGCTGGTGGCCAGCCCTTACAAGAGCGCCTACGTGGCTGCCAAGCATGGGCTGATCGGGCTGTCCAAGGTGCTCGCGCTGGAAACCGCCGACTGCGACATCACCGCCAACACGCTGTGCCCCAGCTATGTGCGCACGCCGCTGGTGGAGCGGCAGATCGCCGACCAGGCACGCACGCGCGGCATTGCCGAAGACGCGGTGATCCGCGAGGTGATGCTCAAGCCGATGCCCAAAGGCGCCTTCATCGAGTACGACGAACTGGCCGGCACCGTGGCCTTCCTGATGTCGCACGCGGCGCGTAATCTCACCGGCCAGGCCATCGCCATCGACGGTGGCTGGACCGCGCAATGAAGCGGTGGCGAAATTTTCACCAGGGCTCTTGACAGCCAGATGGGGCAAGGCCTGCACACGGTTGTCCACAGACTTGCGCAACTTCCATCCACAGGGGGTGTGGAGAAGTTGGCAAAGCCGGTGCGGTGGGCTTCACAGTTCGGCCGTCAGTGATGGCTAAGCCCAGTCACCGAGATTGCATGCTTGCGCCGCAGACCGCGCGCAACCCTCACACGCGCGAATACGACCACGACTGCATGCGCCCGTCCCGGTACGGCATCACGCCATGGAACGGACGCGGGTCGCCATCGAACACCAGCGGCAGGAAGTTGCGGTCGCCCTCCCACATCGGCACCTGGTCCATCTGCGCAATGGGGACCCATTCCAGGGTGCCTTCGGGGTTGGAGGTTTGCGGCGTGCCGTCGAAGCTGTGGATCAGGAACACGAATCCCAGCCAGTCCTCGCCCTGCTTGCCGAAGCCCGGCCAGCTGATGGTGCCGCGCAGCTGCATCTGGCCGCATTCCACGCCGGCTTCCTCGCGGATTTCGCGGCGCATGCAGGCCAACACATCTTCATCGGCTTCCAGTTTGCCGCCGAGCCCGTTGTACTTGCCCAGGTGATGATCCCCGGGGCGGGCGTTGCGATGGATCATCAGTACCTGGGTGCCATCCGGCGACAGCAGGTAGCCGAGCGTGGCGACAATCGGGGTATGCGGCATGGCGAACGATCAGACACGAAGCACATCAGTATGACCGAAGCTGCGCGCCGCGCAGCGATCAGCTGACAGCGGGCTGCGCATTGGCGCGCGGCGGCGCGACGTAGTCGGTGTCCAAGCGCAGCGTGGCGACGCCATGGCCGCGCTCGGCCAGATAATCCAGCCACTTGCCCAGGAACGTATTCATGCGCATGCGGTGGCTGATGAGCTCGGCAGGCGGCGGGAACATGCCCATGGTGTCCTGCCAGCGGCGGCCGACGTAGCAATGCGTGGTTTCGGCCTGGCGCGCATCCCGATACAAGCGCACGTATGCGGACGGGTCCGGCTCGCCGGTGACCGGGTCACACAGGTCGTAGGTCAGCCGCAGTTCCACCGTGTAGCGGTGGCATTCGATGACGTCCAGCCGCAGGTCCAGGCCGTCGCCGATCGAGGACACATACGAACCCGGAGCGAGGTCGGCCGGCGCGAACAGCCGGGTGAGGTGCTGGAAGTTTTCCGCATACAGCCCCATCAGCCAGCCGAACCGGCTCAACTTGGGGATGCGTTCGAGCTTACTCAGTGCTTGCGCCATGCATCGATCCTACACGCTGGGCTGCCGCACGGGCAGCATTGACGGCGGCCGAAGGCCGGGCCACTCTTGGCGGAGCACTGCCCCGCCCGCTTCAATACGTCACCGGGTGCCGACCGGCCATACCGCGCCGCATTGCTGCAGTAAGCAGACAGTGGCGGCCTGCCCGCTTCAGCAATCCCGACTCCCGCCGCACCAATCCCCGCTCCTAGAACATCTCGCGCTGCAAGCCGAGCGTGGACAGCACCTTGCTGGAGATTTCCTCGATCGAGGTGTTGGTGGTGCTGAGGGTTGGAATCCGTTCCATCTGGAACATGCGCTCGGCCGTGGCCACCTCGCGGCGGCACGTCTCCGCTGCGCTGTAGCGCGAATTGGCACGCCGCTCCTGGCGAATCTGTTGCAAACGCTCCGGGTCAATGGTCAGCCCAAACAACTTGCTGCGGTAGTTGCGTAGCCGGGGCGGCAAGCGTTCGCTTTCGAGGTCTTCTTCGGTCAACGGATAGTTGGCGGCGCGAATGCCGTAATGCAAGGCCAGGTAGATGCAGGTGGGCGTCTTGCCTGCGCGCGACACCGCCACCAGGATCACATCGGCTTCGTCGTAATTGAGCGCGATGCCATCGTCATGGCTGAGTGCGAAGTTCATCGCATTGATGCGGCGGTGATAGGTCTCGAAGTCGACCATGCCGTGCGCGCGACCCACGCGCGAATGACGCGGCGCGTTGAGCTCACGCTCCAGCGGTTCGATAAAGGGAGCAAACACATCCAGCATCAATGCGCCGCTCTCGGCCAGGATCATGCTCAACTGTGGATCCACGCACGAATTCACCACCACCGGCCGCACCTGGTAACGCTCGCCTGCCGCGCGCACACGCAGTGCTGCATCGCGCGCTTTGTCTGCATCATCGATGAACGACATACGATCGGTGACAAAGTTGAACCCGCTGAACTGCGTGAGCAGGCTATGCCCAATCGTTTCAGCGGTGATACCGGTTCCATCGGACACGTAAAACACCGGCCGGATTGTTGACATCGACTCCACCTCTTTGAACTAGTGTCCAAAACTTACGGGTTCATGCTTGTGCAGGCTCCGCTGTGCACTGCATCATAGCGGCTTCTTCCTACGGTCGCGGCCATTCAGCCCGCTCGGGCGATGGCCATACGGAGCATCGCGCTTGAACGAGAATATCCTGTGGTTGCATGAGCTACGCCTGGTCGATCTGGCCCGCGTAGGCGGTAAAAATTCCTCGCTCGGCGAGATGATCGGCAACCTGGCCGGGTTGGGTGTTTCAGTTCCCGGTGGATATGCGACCACTGCCGAAGCATTCAAGGACTTCATCGCGCACAACGATCTGTCCAAGCGCATTTTCGACAAGCTGGAGACGCTGGACGTTGAAGACGTCACCGCGCTCACGGTCGCCGGCAAGGAGATCCGCGGCTGGGTGATCGACGCCCCGCTGCAGCCGGAGCTGGACCGCGACATCCGCAGCGCCTACGAAAAACTCTGCGCCGAGAACGGCGGCGGCGAAGTGGCCGTGGCAGTGCGTTCGTCGGCAACCGCCGAAGACCTGCCCGATGCCTCGTTCGCCGGCCAGCAGGAAACCTTCCTCAATGTGACCGGCGCCGACGACGTGGTGCACAAGGTCAAGGAAGTGTTCGCCAGTCTCTACAACGACCGCGCGATTGCCTACCGCGTGCACCACGGCTTCAAGCACGAAGATGTGTTCCTGTCGGCCGGTGTGCAGTTGATGGTGCGCTCCGGCGTGGGTTCGTCCGGCGTGTTGTTCACCCTGGACACCGAGTCCGGCTTCCGCGACGTGGTGTTCGTCACCTCCAGCTTCGGCCTGGGCGAAATGGTCGTGCAAGGCGCGGTCAATCCGGACGAGTTCTACGTCTACAAGCCCACGCTCACTGCGGGCAAGCCGGCAATCCTGCGCCGCTCGCTCGGCAGCAAGGCAATCCGCATGGTGTATTCGGATGTGCCCGGTGAACGCGTGCGCATCGAAGACACGCCGGTGGAGTTGCGCAACACTTTCTCGATCAGCGACGAAGATGTGCAGGAGCTCTCCAAGCAGGCGCTGGTGATCGAAAAGCATTACGGCCGCCCGATGGATATCGAGTGGGCCAAGGACGGCGTGAGCGGCAAGCTGTTCATCGTGCAGGCGCGCCCGGAGACGGTGAAGTCGCGCAGCCATGCCACCCAGATCGAGCGTTTCTCGCTGGAAGCCAAGGACGCCAAGATCCTGGTCGAAGGCCGTGCGGTTGGCGCCAAGATCGGCAGCGGCGTGGCACGCGTGGTGCGCTCGCTGGAAGATATGAACCGCGTGCAGGCGGGCGACGTGCTGATTGCCGACATGACCGACCCCGATTGGGAGCCGGTGATGAAGCGTGCCTCGGCCATCGTCACCAACCGCGGTGGCCGCACCTGCCACGCGGCGATCATCGCGCGCGAACTGGGCGTGCCGGCGGTGGTGGGTTCGGGCAATGCGACCGACGTGATCAGCGACGGCCAGGAAGTCACCGTGAGCTGCGCCGAGGGCGACACCGGCTTCATCTATGAAGGCTTGCTGCCGTTCGAGCGCACCACCACCGACCTGGGCAACATGCCGCCTGCCCCGCTCAAGATCATGATGAACGTGGCCAACCCGGAGCGCGCATTCGACTTCGGCCAGCTGCCCAACGCCGGTATCGGCTTGGCGCGTCTGGAGATGATCATCGCCGCGCACATCGGCATCCATCCCAACGCACTGCTGGAATACGACAAGCAGGACGCCGACGTCCGCAAGAAGATCGACGCCAAGATTGCCGGCTACGGCGACCCGGTGAGCTTCTACATCAACCGCCTGGCCGAAGGCATCGCGACCCTGACCGCGTCGGTGGCGCCGAACACGGTGATCGTGCGGTTGTCGGACTTCAAGTCCAACGAATACGCCAACCTGATCGGTGGCTCGCGTTACGAGCCGCACGAAGAGAACCCGATGATCGGCTTCCGCGGCGCCAGCCGTTATGTCGATCCGTCCTTCACCAAGGCGTTCTCGCTGGAGTGCAAGGCGGTGTTGAAGGTGCGCAACGAGATGGGCCTGGACAACCTCTGGGTCATGATTCCGTTCGTGCGCACGCTGGAGGAAGGCCGCAAGGTGATCGAGGTGTTGGAGCAGAACGGGCTCAAACAAGGCGAGAACGGGCTGAAGATCATCATGATGTGCGAGCTGCCGTCCAATGCGCTGCTGGCCGATGAGTTCCTGGAGATCTTCGACGGCTTCTCGATCGGCTCCAACGACCTGACCCAGCTCACCCTGGGCCTGGACCGCGATTCCTCGATCGTGGCGCACCTGTTCGACGAGCGGAACCCGGCGGTGAAAAAGCTGCTGTCGATGGCGATCAAGTCGGCGCGGGCCAAGGGCAAGTACGTGGGCATCTGCGGCCAGGGGCCGTCGGATCACCCGGAACTGGCCGAGTGGTTGATGCAGGAAGGCATCGAGTCGGTGTCGCTGAATCCTGACACCGTGGTCGATACCTGGCTGCGCCTGGCCAAGCTCAAGAGCGAGGGCTGATGGGAATGGTGGGTGGAGTGTTGGCGGCGGCTGCGGGAGCGGCCGCCGCAAAACCGGCGGCAGCGAAGTCGCCGGCCTTTGACTGGAGCAACCTCAATTGGGCGGAGTACGCGCTCAATTGCGGGTTGGCACTGCTCATCCTCGTGGTGGGCATGTGGCTGGCCAAGCAACTCAGCCAGTGGCTGCACCGCGCACTGACGCGGGCACGGGTCGAAATCACGTTGGCCAACTTCCTGCGCAACGTGTCGTATGCGTTGTTGCTGGTGCTGGTGTTCGTGAGCGCACTGAGCAAAATCGGCGTGCCGCCGACGTCGCTAATTGCGGTGCTTGGCGCGGCCGGTCTGGCAGTGGGTTTGGCATTGAAGGACTCGCTGTCCAACATCGCCGCGGGCGTCATGCTGATCGTGCTGCGGCCGATGCGCGATGGCGACCACGTGGTGATTGCCGGCCAGGAAGGCATCGTCGATGAGATCCGGATCTTCCAGACCCGGATCAAGGCGTTCGACGAACGCATGATCACGCTGCCCAACAGCACGATCACGACCGCGCCCATCATCAATTACAGCACGCTGCCCACCCGCCGCCTGGAAGTCACCGTGGGCGTCGGCTACGGCGACGATCTCAAGAAGGCGCAGCAACTGCTGCTGCAGATTGCCAAGGACAACCCGAACGTCCTGGACACACCGGCGCCGTTCGTCCAGGTCACCAACCTGGGCGAAAGCACGGTGGATCTGATGCTGTTTGCCTACGCCAGCAACGGCAATTTCGGCGCGGCCAAGAGCACCACGCTGGAGCAGATCCGCGACCAGCTGCTGGAAAACGGCTTGAGCATCCCCTACCCGCAGCGCGACCTGCACGTGTATCACCACGATGCCGATGGCAAGCCGATTGCCGAGCTGCTGCGCAAGGGCGTCACCGACGATGGCGATCTGACCAAGGGGCCGCCGCTGGCCCGTTGAGCCTGCATGGGCACGCGGTGCAGTGAGTCAAACGCAAAGGGCCGCATCGATGATGCGGCCCTTTGCGTTACTACAGTTTTGCGATTGCCAGATGCGCGGTATAGCGATTCGCTGGCCGCACAAATGCGGGAGCCTCGCAGCCGTGTTCCCGGTTGGGAACCTCAGTTCTGCACACCGCCGCCGTTATCGCCACCCAGCGTGCCCATGAATTGCCGGTAGTGCCGCAGCTCGTCGATGGAGTCGCGCACGTCGCTCAGCGCCGTATGCGCCGAACTCTTGGCAAAGCCGGAGGCAACTGCCGGTGCCCAGCGCCGCGCCAGTTCCTTGATGGTGGACACGTCCAGGTTGCGGTAATGGAAATAGCGCTCCAGGCGCGACATCTGGCGGTGCAGGAAACGGCGGTCCTGACAGATCGAATTGCCGCACATCGGTGAAGCGCCAGCGCGGATCCATTCGCCCAGGAAGGCCACTGTCTGCGCCTCGGCTTGCGCGTGGGTGACCTGGCTGTCGAGCACGCGTTGCCACAGGCCGGAGCGGCGGTGCTGGTTGCGGTTCCATTCGTCCATCGCTTCCAGGGTTTCCAGCGAATGGGCAATGGCCAGTTCCGGCCCCTCGGCGAGCACGTTCAACTGCGCATCGGTCACGATGGTGGCGATCTCGATGATCGAATCGCGATCGGTATCCAGGCCGGTCATTTCCAGATCGATCCAGATCAGTCGGTCGTTGCCCGCAACGTTGTCTGCCATATCACCGTCCTGTGGAGGGCCGTTGCCGGCCGGGTGCTGAAAGGGCGCGCATCATACCGCGGCCATGCCGATCAGGGCACGAGCGGCGGCTTGCCACGCTTGGCGCGAAAGTAATTGGTCAGGCGCAGCCCGGCCTCGGCGGCCAGCACCCCGCCGCTGACCTGCACGCGATGGTTGTGGCGTGGGTCGGCGAGCAGGTCGAACACGCTGCCGCAGGCGCCGGTCTTGGGGTCGCTGGCGGCGAATACCACCCGCGCAATGCGCGCGTGGATCATCGCCATGGCGCACATTGCACACGGCTCCAGCGTCACGTACAGCGTGCAGCCGATCAGGCGGTGGTTGGCCAGCCGCCGGCCGCCTTCGCGCATGGCCATGATCTCGGCATGCGCACTGGGGTCGTGGCTGGCGATGTTGAAGTTCCAGCCCTCGCCGAGCAGCGCGCCGGTTGGATCCACCAGCACCGCGCCGACCGGAATCTCGTCATAGTCGCGCTCGGCACGTTCGGCCAGCCGCAAGGCGTGGGTCATCCATTGCTGGTCGATTTGCAGGTGTGCGTCTTGCGCGTGGTGATCGGGCGACACGCTCACGTGGTGCTGTTGCCCTGCCGCTCCAGAAACGCGGCAAAAGCGGCGACGGTGGCTTCGCTGACGTGGTGTTCGATGCCTTCGGCGTCACGCCGTGCGGTGGCCTCGTCGATGCCCAGCGCAAGCAGGAAGCGCTCGACGATCTGGTGCCGCTGCCGGCTGGAGGCCGCCAGCGCTTCGCCGGCCGGGGTCAAAAACACGCCGCGATACGGCCGCTGCACCACCCAGCCATCGCGCACCAGGCGCTTGAGCATCTTGGCCACGGTGGGCTGCGCCACGCCTAGGCGCGCAGCGATATCGACCTGGCGCGCCTCGCCACCGTCGACCAGCAGATCGGAGATCAGCTCGACATAGTCTTCGACCAATTCGGCACGGCGCGCCTCGCGCACCTGGCGGAAGCTCTCCATGTGCACCTGCGCATCGATCAATACCGGTGCGGACGCGTCCAGCTTTTCGCTCTTGCCCACCCTTGTCCTCGTCATCGCCTCCGGCGCAACTGCCGGGATGCGTAGTGTGAAGCACGGCGCCGATCAATACGATTGAGATTGCCAATGCTCAACAGCATAGCACTTGCTATATCATCAGCCGCGTCCCGTCTTCCCGCCCGCCCATGTCCAGCGAAGCCGTCCCGAACGCAGAACCCATTCGCCCAGCCGATGGCGGGCTGGGCGCCGCGCACGCCAGCGTCGCCGTGCCCAAAGGTGGCCACTGGTGGTTCCGCTTGCTCGCGTTTCTGGGCCCTGGCTACATGGTCTCGGTCGGCTATATGGACCCGGGCAACTGGGCCACTGACCTGGCGGGCGGCTCGCAGTTCGGTTACCTGCTGCTGTCGGTGATCCTGCTCTCCAACCTGATGGCCATCGTGCTGCAGGGGTTGTCGGCACGGCTGGGCATCGCCACCGGCCTGGACCTGGCGCAGGCCTGCCGCGCACGTTACCCGCGCGGCATCAACCTGGCGCTGTGGGGGCTGTGCGAGCTGGCCATCATCGCCTGCGATCTAGCCGAAGTGATCGGTACGGCGATCGCACTGAAGTTGCTGTTCGGCATTCCGCTGACACTGGGCGCCATCATCACTGCGCTGGACGTGGTGTTGGTGTTGTTGCTGATGAACCGTGGCTTCCGTGCGCTGGAAGCGTTCGTGATGGCATTGCTGCTGGTGATCTTCGTGTGCTTCGGCATCCAGATCGCGCTGGCGTCGCCGCCGATCGCCGCGGTGCTGGCCGGCTTCATTCCGCGTGCCGACGTGGTGACCAACCCGCATGCGCTGTATCTGGCGATCGGCATCATCGGTGCCACCGTGATGCCGCATAACCTGTATCTGCACTCGTCGATCGTGCAGACGCGCGCGTATCCGCGCACCGATGCAGGTCGCCGTTCGGCACTTCGCTGGGCAGTCACCGACAGCACCGTGGCCTTGATGTTCGCGTTGTTCATCAACGCAGCCATCCTGATCCTGGCCGCGGCGGTGTTTCATGCGCAGGGCCGCACCGATGTGCAGGAGATCGAACAGGCGCACGCGCTGCTGGCACCGATGCTCGGCGTCGGCCTGGCCTCGACCCTGTTCGCAGTGGCGTTGCTCGCCTCGGGCGTCAATTCGACAGTAACCCCAACCTTGGCCGGGCAGATCGTGATGGAAGGCTTCCTGCGCCTGCGCTTGCCGCCGTGGATGCGCCGCCTGCTCACCCGCGGCATCGCCATCGTGCCGGTGGTGGTAGTGACTTGGTTGTATGGCGAAGCCGGTACCGCCCGCTTGCTGGTCTTGAGCCAGGTGGTGCTGTCGATGCAGTTGCCGTTCGCGGTGATCCCGTTGGTGCGCTTTGTCGCTGACCGCGGCTTGATGGGCGCATTGGTGGCGCCGGCATGGCTGGTGCGCATTGCCTGGGTGATTGCCCTGGTGATCGTTGGCTTGAACCTCAAGCTGCTTTGGGAATTCGCGTTGGGGTGAGCGGCAAGCGGGCGGCGGCACTGCACACGCTTGTGCTTGCACGTGCCGGTATTGCAGATGGTGCTAAAGGTGCACTGCGCTGCATTGCACTGCACCGCCCTGTACTGGCGATGTGGTGCACGCATCGAGATGCAGCCTGTAGCGAGATGCAGCCACGCCAGTGCGCACGCCGATGCAATCTCGCGCGCCGCGTGCACGCTTTACTGGCGGCAGCATCGGCGCCGGCGGCCTGCCAGCCCACCCGCAATCGCCTTCCTGGTCACAGTGGCGACCTCGGCCGTTGGCGCAACCGGTGCGCTTCCCCACCAAGGAGTTTCCATGCATCCGTTCGAGCCGTCTCCGGCCGATTCCGGGCGACGCAATTTTCTCGTTGCCGGCACGGTCGCGGTGGCAGCGTTGTCGCTGCCCGCCTTCGCCAGTGCGGCAACTCCCGCGCGTGCGTCATCCACTTCCCCCACCCATCCCACCTCTCACGGAGCTACACCGATGTCGAACTTTGTCACCCGCCCCGATGGCGCCAAGATCTTCTACAAGGACTGGGGCAAGGGCCAGCCCGTCGTGTTCTCGCATGGCTGGCCGCTCAGCGCCGATGCCTGGGATGCGCAGATGCTGTTCATGGGTCAGAACGGCTTCCGCGTCATCGCACATGACCGCCGCAGCCACGGCCGCTCCAGCCAGACCTGGGACGGTAACGACATGGACACCTACGCCGATGATCTGGCCGCCGTGATCGAGGCGCTGGATCTGAAGGACGCCATCCTGGTGGGCCATTCCACCGGCGGTGGCGAAGTGGCGCATTACGTCGGCCGCCATGGCAGCAAGCGCGTGGCCAAGGTGGTGCTGGTGGGCGCGGTGCCGCCGCAGATGGTCAAGAGCCCGACCAACCCGGGCGGCCTGCCGATCAGCGTATTCGACGGCATCCGCGAAGGTGTTGCCAAGGACCGCTCGCAGTTCTACCAGGACCTGACCACCCCGTTCTTCGGTGCCAACCGCGACGGCAATAAAGTCACCCAGGGCATGCGCGATTCGTTCTGGCGGCAGGGCATGCTGGGCGGGCACAAGGGCCAGTACGACTGCATCAAGGAATTCTCGGAAGTGGATTACACCGCTGACCTGAAGAAGATCGATGTGCCGGCGCTGATGGTACATGGCGACGACGATCAGATCGTGCCGATCGATGCATCGGGCAAGCTGTCGGCCAAGATCATCAAGAACGCAGAGCTGAAGATCTATGCCGGTGCGCCGCACGGACTGCCGGTGACCCACGCCGACCAGTTCAACAAGGATCTGCTGGCCTTCGCCAAGGGGTGATCCAGTTGGTTGCGTAAAAAGCCGGCTCGCGAGGGCCGGCTTTTTTTATGGACTCTCTTGGGGCACTTGGTCTGGATCACTGCCGTCGCGACATCAGAGCAGGCGCCTTGGAGTAGATGTGCGCGCGCCAATCAGCGCCGCTTGGTTGCAGGGCAAGCTGGGTCCTGTTGGCGAAGAAATGCAGGCGCTCGGAAATCGCGGTTGCTTCAGCCTGTGCCCTGCCCTCGCCGCAAGCGGCATGGTGCTCACGAATACCTGTATCAGCGGCATGATCGAGCATCAGCGCACACACTGGATCGCGCGCTCACTTGCAACTCAGCAATCCGAGATGACCCCAATCAGCCCCCCCATCCAGATGCCGATAGCCCACCCGCGGGGTGACCCCGTCCGCGCTGGACGGACAGTGTGCCCACCTGCGATTCGCCGACAGGGCGCAGGTAACACGTACCAGAATGCAATGTCCTGACGGCGCCATATCGCGCTGCAAGGCAAGCTGTTCTCGCGTGCACGTCATTGATCCAAAATCGCCTGAGCATGACCATGCTCGGTATCAGCACACATCCGACAAAACACAACGGGCGCCCCTACCAGGCGCCCGTTGCACGTTTTGCGATCTGCATTCGCCGCGCGGCTAACAAGCCCGACAAACAGACTCCAGCCGCCTGCGGATCAAATATCCGAATGCGTATGCGGCGGCACCGCCACACCACCGCCGCCCACAAAGTGACGCACGAGCGGCGCGCGCTCGCCCTGATGCAGGGCACGAATCTGCTCCTGCAGCTGGCGGTCGTCGCCGGTCACGCGCTCATGCTGACGCAGGTGTTCCAGCCACGAGGCCACGATGAAGTATTCCAGCTGCACGCCGGGCGTGGCGGCGTCCTCGGCCACGCCCCACACCACCGCGCCGTCGCGGCGGCGTGCGCTGCCCAGCTGTGTCACCAGGCGCACAAACTCTGCACGTGCGTCATCGGCGATGCGGTATTCCACGGTCACCAGCACCGGGCCACGGTCATGTTCGACACCATCGGCCTGCGCCGGTGCGGGCCAGTGCCCCGCCGGTGCGAGATCGAGCTGCTCGGTACCGGCAATGCGTGCGCGCTTGACCAGCAGCGCGGCAATGACTGCACCGGCGGCGGCAATCTGCAGTGCGATCGCGATCGACGTGCGTTGCGCCAACGCACCCCACAACAACGAACCGCTGGCCATGCCGAGCGAGAACACCACGATATACAGCGACAGCGCACGGGCGCGCACCCAGGCCGGCACCGAGGTTTGCGCAGCGATCTGCAGCGACGACAACACGGTGATCCAGGCCAGGCCGTTGACCACCATCACCACACACAACACGCCAATCTGGCGCGAGAGCGCCAACCCCAGCAGCGAGGCTGCGCAGATCAACGTGGCGACGAACACCAGCAGGTCGCGGTCATAGCGTGCACGCAAGCGCGGCAACACCAGCGCACCACTGATCGCGCCAATGCCGATGCAGCCCAGCAACAGACCGTAACTGCCCGCACCCAGCTGCATGTCGCGGCGGACCACCAGCGGCAACAAAGCAGTCAGCGCGCTGGCGAACAGGAAGAAGCCGGCCGCCTTGATCAACACCGCCTGCAGACGCCCGGCGCGCGCCGCATAGCGCAGACCGGCACGCAGGCCCGCACCAAAGCTCTCCGGCGGCAATGCGGATGCCTGTGTCTCGCGACGCCAGCGCCACAGCACCCACATCATCAAGCCGAAGGTGAGCCCATTGAGCAGGAAGGCCCATGGCGGGCCGAACTGCGCCACGATCAAGCCGCCGATTGCCGGCCCGATCGACCGCGCGATATTCATGCCGATCGAGTTGAGCGCCACTGCCGAGGCCAGCAACGGGCGCGGCACCAGCTCCGAGACGATCGCGGCTTGCGCCGGCATCGCCATCGCCGCGCCCATGCCCATGGCGAAGGTCAGCGCGACCAGCACCCACGGAGTGAGCAACTGCAGGTGCGACAGCAGCGACAGCGACGCGGCCACCAGCAGCATCCAGCCCTGGGTGAGCATGAGGTAGCGGCGCCGGTCGACGATGTCGGCCAAGGTGCCGGCGGCGAGTGCGAACAACACCACCGGCAAGGTGGTGGCCGACTGCACCGCCGCCACCATCAGCGGCGAACCGGTCTGTTCGGCCATCACCCAGGAGGCGGCCACATCGTTGATCCAGGTGCCGATATTGCTGCCCAGGATGGCAAGCCACAGGGCACGGAAGATCGGCTGGCGCAGCGGTGCCCACGCACCGGCGTCAGCCGGTGGGATCGAAGCGGTTGTCATTGCCACACTCCAGAACGGAAAAACGCGCGGTCCGGCCAGGCGCCCGCGACGGACACTGCACACGCCTTCTTAAATTTGCAGACCTGCGCTGCAACGCTGCGCTGACCTCTCGCCGCAGCCAGGCGCTGCTGCGGCCTTAAAACGCGAAACATGCGCATCCCAATGCCCCCCAGAAGCCGCGCAGATCGTCGCTGGGTGCGGCGTGGTGCGCGGCATGCCCATGTGTGCCGTGGGTGCGGCAGCCAGGGCCATGCGCATGCGCCACGCTGGCCAGCCCGCTCACCGCACCGCCCACGTGATAGCCACCGAAACGGTTGACCGGCGACCATTCCGGCATTGCCGGCGGCAGGCTGGGCGCGAGTGCAGCGAAGTCGCCGTCACCGTGCACTACGGTCCCGCCCAACACGGTCAGCACGCTGGTGATATCGGCGATCGCGGCATCGTCGACGCGGAAATAGTCATCCGACAAGACGATGAAATCGGCCAACTGACCAGGCGCCAAGGTGCCCTTCTTGTCTTCATCACCGGAGAACCAGGCACTGCCCTGCGTCCACAAGCGCAAGGCCTGTTCGCGTTCGAGCAGATTCTCGTCGCCATACAGTGCCAGCCCGCCGACGGTGCGGCCGGTGACCAGCCACGACAGCGCCACCCACGGGTTGTAGCTGGCCACGCGCGTGGCATCGGTGCCCGCACCCACCGGCACACCGGCCGCCAACATGCGCCGCACCGGCGGCGTATGGCGCGCGGCCTGCACGCCGTAGCGCTGCACGAAGGCTTCGCCCTGATAGGCCATGCGGTGTTGCACCGCGATGCCGCCGTTCAACGCACGGATGCGATCGATATTGCGCGGCGTGATGGTTTCGGCGTGATCGATGAACCAGTGCAGGCCATCGAACGGCATGTCCGCATTGACGCGTTCGTAGACATCGAGAATGCGCGCGATGCTTTCGTCATAGGTGGCATGGATACGGAACGGCCAGCGTTTTTCCACGAGCAGGCGCACCACCTGCTCCAGTTCCGGTTCCATCTCGGGGGCAAGCTCCGGGCGCGGCTCACTGAACTGCTCGAAATCGGCCGCCGAGAACACCAGCATTTCGCCGGCACCGTTGTGGCGCAGCAGATCGTCGCCCTTGCGGACCGGCAACACCTCGGTCCAGCCGCGGAAATCGGCGACTTCCTTGCCCTTGTTCTGGGTAAACAGGTTGTAGGCGATGCGCACGCTCAACTGCCCGGCCGCATGCAACTGCTCGATGACCTGATAGTCCTCCGGATAGTTCTGGAACCCGCCACCAGCGTCGATGACCGAGGTGATGCCCAGGCGGTTGAGCTCGCGCATGAAGTGGCGCGTGGAGTTGGCCTGGTATTCGATCGGCAGCCGCGGCCCTTTCGCCAGGCTGGCATACAGGATCAGCGCGTTCGGCTTGGCCAGCAGCAGGCCGGTGGGATTGCCGAGCTTGTCGCGCTCGATGCGGCCACCGGGCGGATCCGGCGTGGTCTTGTCGTAACCACATGCACGCAACGCCGCGCGATTGAGCAAGGCGCGGTCGTACAGATGCAGCAGGAACACGGGTGTGTCCGGTGCGATTGCATTGATCTCGTCCAGGGTTGGCAGGCGCTTTTCAACGAACTGATGCGCGGTGAAACCGCCGACCACGCGCACCCACTGCGGCGCCGGCGTACGGTCGACCTGCGCCTTGAGCAATGCCATGGCATCGGCCAGCGAGCGCACGCCGTCCCAGCGCAACTCCAGGTTGTAGTTCAACCCGCCGCGAATGAGATGCGTGTGGCTGTCGTTGAGCCCGGGCACCACGCGTCGCTGCTGTGCATCGATGATACGCGCCTGCTTGGCCATGGCCATGATCTGCGCGTCGTCACCCACTGCCACGATGCGGCTATCGGCCACCGCCAGCGCAGTGGCGCTGGGTTGGCGCGGGTCAAGCGTGGTGATACGTGCATTACGGAGGATGAGATCGACCATCGGAGGCGTCCTGTTGGCAGTCAACGCAGCAGGCGCAATGCCCAGTGCAAGGCCGGCGGCGGCACCCTGCAACAGCTGGCGCCGGCCGGCATCGTGGGAATCAGTGGGCGTACTCATGACGCGTGCCGCCGACGCAGGCCGTCCAGCGACCACGCGCCACCGCCGGCGCAGACCAGCGCCAGCAAGACCAGCACCCACATCAGCGGGTATTCCATGCCGCCATGCATCCAGAACCAGCCCTTGGGAAGGGCAATCACCACGGTGGTGGCAATGAACGCCGCGGCCAGTGCCGCGCTGGCGCGCGTCCACAGCCCGATCAGCACCGCCACTCCAGACAGGCTCTGCACCAGCGCCAACAGCAGCGGCAGTGGCGCCGTCGCCGGCAGCCCGAACTGCTGCAATTCCGCAGCAAAACCGGCAAGGCCGGGGCCGTTGAACCACCCCAGCAACTTGCCCAGGCCATGCGGCAGCAGAAAGCCACCGCCAGCCAGCCGCAGCATCAACAGCGCCGCGTCCAGGCCCGGCGAGCGTGCGGGCGCGTGGCTGTTCAATGTCCGCCTTCCTGCGCGCCGAACATGGTCTTCGCGTATTGAATACCGATGCCGTAGCCGCCTGCATGCGCACGTGCGATGCCGGTGGTGAGGTCGTAGGTGTCGCTGCGCGCCCAATCGCGCTGCAGTTCCAGCAGGTACTGCACGCTGGTGATCGGTGCTGCGCCGGCCTGCACCATGCGAGCAATGGCGCGCTCGTGGGCCTCATCGCTGACATCGCCGCAGGCATCGGTGATCACGTACACATCAAAGCCCTGTTCGATCGCCGACAGCGTCGGCCCGACGATGCACACGCTGGTCCACAAACCGGCGATCACCAGGCGGCGCTTGCCGATCGCGTTGATGCGGTCGATCACGCCCTGGTCTTCCCAGGCATTCATGCTGGTGCGGTCGAACACCGGCTCGCCGGCGAAGATCTCCGGCAGCTCTGGAAACAGCGGGCCGGAGAACGACTTCTCCGCCACCGTGGTGAGCACCACCGGCACCTGGAAGCCCTTGGCGGCCTTGCCGATCAGCGCCACGTGGTTGCGCAGGGCCGAGATGTCGATGGTGTGGGTGGCAAACGCCATCTGCGACTGGTGGTCGATCAGGATCAGGGCGTGGTCGTTCGGCGACAGCAGGGACTTGCCGGGGACGGCGGTGGCGGTGGTCATCGGTGGTGCTCCAGGAGTGGTGAGAAGGAAGACGTGGCAGCCCGCGGCGCACTGGCCGGCTTGCTGTGTGCGGTAGTGCAGACGGTCTGCGCGGCAAAGCGCGCCGGCGTGCAGCCGGTGGCATGGCGGAAACTGCGGACGAAATGGCTTTGGTCGAAGAAGCACAGCTCGCTGGCGATCTGGCTGATCTTGTGGCGGCCTTCGCGCAGCAAGGCCTGTGCACGCTCAATGCGGCGGCGGCGCAGATATTCCATCGGGCTGGCGCCGACCACATCGCGAAACACACGCGCAAAATGGAAGCGGCTCATGCACGCGGCCGTGGCCAGATGGGTCACCGTGATCGGTTCGCACAGATGCGTGTCGATGTACTGCATGGCTCTTGCCACCGCACGGATGCGCGGTGCTTCAAGTGCGCTGCATGCGTGGGGCGCGGTGCGGCAGTCGACGGCAATGCCACGTGCCATGCGGCGTCTCCGTTGGGGGTGCGGCCATGGTGCGGTGAGCAGGTGCGCGCTCCCACCCCAGATGGTGAGGTCAATCGCCCCCTCTTTCGGGGGGGCCGCCGCAGTGGCCCGGGTGCAAGATCGACGCGCGTTGGCGCGGTTCGCGCGCAGCATGGAGCCGATGCAGCCGCGTGCAGGCCACGCCGCACGGCGCGGCACACCGCCCAGACTCACCGGTCACGCACCACGCCCAACAAGCGGACGCGGCCGAACATACCCATGCACTGCGCGATACTCCAACCGTGCGAAAGGAGTGCCGCGTGCGCTCATGCCCGCGGGAGTTGCAAGCCGTCACCGCCCTACTCCACTGCGCAGTGCGCGTCCTCCCCCGAAAGAGGTGGTGGTGCTTCCCCCGATCTCGTCCGACAATGCTGCGATGCCGCATGAGCCCGTCAGCTACCCCGCTTCGTCGTTACGCCTGCGCGTTACGCACTGGGTCACGCTGGCGTGCTGTTGGCTGCTGCTGTGCGTACCGGCATGGGCAAGCGGGATCGCCGCAACACGCGACGGCGTGCTGCAGTTTCACCACACCGCCTGGAGCACCGAGCGCGGCGCACCGGCCGACATCTGGGATATCGCGCAGGCCGATAACGGCCCGTTGTGGCTGGCGACCGGTTTTGGCTTGTTCCAGTTCGATGGTGACCGCTTCGCACGTGTGCCGCCGCCCAATGGCGAGGCGTACGCATCGCACAACATGACCGCGCTGACGCTCGCACCGGACGACACCGCGTGGGTCGGGTATTTCGGTGCCGGGATCGACCGTCTCGCCGACGGCCACCTCACCCACTTCGCACCAGGCAAGGACTTGCCCAGCGGCATGGTGTTCAAGCTGGAGCGCGATGGCAGCGGGCGCCTCTGGGCCGCAATCGATGGCGGCCTGTGCTGGTTCGATGGCACGCGCTGGCACCGTGCCGGTGCCGACTGGGGCTACCCGGCCGCACGCGCACAGTGGTTGCTGCGCGACCGCCGTGGCGTGCTGTGGGTCAGCGACGGCACCCAGCTGCTGCGCCTGCCCGCAGGCGGCAAGCGCTTCGAACCCAGCGGGCAGCCGGTTGGCCCGTTCACCACCATGGCCGAAAGCCCGGATGGCAGCGTCTGGGTCGCCGACCCGTATCGCGGAATCTTTGCATTGACCGACGCGCGCGGGCAGCTGCTTCCCGCAGTAACACGCGCGCAGCCACGCTTTGCCGGGCTGTTTGCGCGCCGTATCCGCTTCATGCGCGACGGCGCGCTGTGGGGCACGGACTACGCGGCCGGTGGTGTGTTCCGGATCGCCACGCCGCTGGCGCTGGCGCCGGTGCTGGAACATGTAGGCACGCTGCAAGGCCTGACCTCGGCAACCGCCGGCCCGTTACTGGAAGACCGCGAAGGCAACCTCTGGGTCGGCACCAACCTGGGCTTGAATCGCTTCCGCCACCGCGCGCTATTGCCATTGGCCGCATTGCTGCCCGGCCCGGCCACTGCGGTGGAGATGTTCACCAGCCGCAGCGGCGCAGCGCCGGGGCCGCTGGTTGCCGCATTGCGCGACAACCGCCTGCTCGCACTGACGCGCCTGCGCATCGATCGGATGCAGCACGGCGGCGCGGCCAGCACGCTCGCTGTGCCGAACACGTTACGCAGTTGGGTGTTGGCCGAACACGCGCTACTGCGTCTGCAGGGCGGCCTTGTGCAACCAGTCCCATTACCGCTGGGCGTTGCGCCCGGCGAAATACGTGCGTTGCTGGTCGATGCGATGGACCAGCCGCTGGTGTGCCCGGATGCGCGTGGGCCGTATCGCTACGACGGCACCGGCTGGCAACCGCTGGCCGGCGTGCAGGAAACCCCATGCTCGGTGCTGGCGCGTGCGCACGATGGCGCGCTGTGGATCGGAGACGTCAAAGGGGAGCTGCGCCTGCTGCGCGGCAATCGCGTGCGCCGCTATAGCGCAACGGACGGCTTGTCGGTCGGCCCGATCACCGCTCTGTGGAGCAGCCCCGCGCTGACCCTGGTGGCCGGCGAAGCGGCGGTGGCCGTGCTCGGACCCGATGGCCGATTCCGCACCTTGCCCGACCAGGCCAGCCCGCTGCTGCAGGGGGTCACCGGTATCGTGCAGGACGCCGCCGGCGGGGTCTGGTTGAACGGCAATCGCGGCGTGGTGCACCTGAGCCTGCAAGCGTTGACGCAGAGCGTGCAGACCGGCCTGCCGGCGCCATCGCTGCGCCTGTACGACACCATGGATGGCCTGCCCGGCATCGCCCAACAGGCCACGCCGGTTCCCAGCGCGCTGGCCGCAGCCGATGGCCTGCTGTGGTTTGCCACCAACCAGGGCCTGGCCTGGCTCGACCCCAGCCAGACCTATCGCAATCCCACCGCGCCCACGGTCGCCATCACCGAGGTGGTCGCCAACGATCGTCCGTATCCGCTGCAGGCCGCGCTGCGCCTGCCCAAGTGGAGCGACCGCCTGCGCATCGGCTACGAAGCGGTCAGCCTCACCCGCCCCGAGCGCGTGCGCTTCCGCTACCGGCTGGATGGCGTGGACGCTGCCTGGCAGGACGCCGGCAATCGCACCGAGGCGTTCTATACCAACCTGGCGCCTGGCCGTTATCGCTTCGAGGTGGCCGCCGCCAACAACGATGGCGTGTGGAACGCACGTGGCGACACACTCGACGTGGTCATCGAACCGGCGTTCGTGCAGACCTGGCAATTCAAGCTGTGCTGCGTGCTGGCGGCGGTCGCGGCCCTGGCGGTGGCGTGGCGCTTGCGCACCCGGCATGTGGCCGGACGCCTGCGTGCGCGGTTGGAAGAGCGCTACCGCGAGCGCGAGCGCATCGCCCGTGAGTTGCACGACACCCTGCTGCAGGGCACACAGGGGCTGATCCTGCGCCTGCACACCGCCAGCCGTTCGCTGGCCTGGGATGACCCCCGCCGGCAGGAACTGGAAAAGACCGTCGAACTGGCCGAGCGCGCCCTCATCGAAGGGCGCGACCGCGTCAACGGCTTGCGCGACACCCACTCGCTGCGCACCGATCTGGCCGGCGCGTTGCAGCAGGCGCGCGAAACCACCATGCCGATCCCCACCGCAACCCTGGACGTGCTGGTCAATGGCCGCCCACTCGTCTTGCGCGCGATGGTGGCCGACGAACTGTTCCAGCTCGGGCGCGAAGCGCTGAGCAATGCCGACCGGCACGCGCGCGCAAACAAGATCGTCCTGGAACTGCGTTACGGTTCACGTGACTTCGTGCTGCGCATCCGCGACGATGGCTGCGGCCTGGCGCCGGACGTGCTGCACGGCCACGCCCGCACCGGGCACTGGGGATTGACC
>Ga0114992_100050_pt1 | contig 21445 bp, 22 predicted proteins | sample MSEELM_DM5_FD_89584 | JGI IMG/M metagenome (GOLD analysis project Ga0114992, IMG submission 89584) | Subsurface microbial communities from deep shales in West Virginia, USA - MSEEL M_DM5 | ecosystem: Environmental > Aquatic > Deep subsurface > Shale gas/oil reservoir > Produced water/Flow back ... | reverse complement strand
GTATCTTATTTTGGGGCATGCACCGATCAAATTTTCAAATATTTTTGAGGCCTGCCCTTATCTGACTCAGTTATGCGTTGCGCGCGGATGATAATCCGCTTCTATCGTGGCGTCTGAAGCAACTTCCCGAAGTTTCAGGTAAGGGTTGTTTGGCGGAAGCTCGCCAAATACACCCTGCCAACGCTCAAGCAGATAGCCGTGGAGCCGGCGCGATTTGCGAGGTCCGGTTACTTCGCACATCCAAATGTTCAGGCCATTGGCTTGCTTACGATGTAGGTGCAATTTCTCAAATCTCTTTTGCGCCCACTGCCAATCTGCCATCTCTTCACGCTTGGCATAGTCAGCGATTTGAGGATGTTCTTGCGCATAGCGCTGAAACACACCTGGGCTCACCAGATAGACGGCATCCGCCACGATATGCACCAGCGCCTTAGCGTCGTTGATGACGAGTCGGCGCGATGCAATCGCCTGCTGCAGCCATGTCACAAAATGATCAGCTGACATTTGAGTTGAGATGCCATTCGACTCATCCCTAGATGGGTGGTTGCTAGTCGATATTGGATTTATTTTCGCTGGGACGAACTCGCTCACCTGGTGCGGCTTTCCGGGAGCTTCAGGCGTTGGCTGAGACGACGAATTTCCTTGGTCAACGGCCTTAGGTGGATCTGGCGCCCCAATCATTGCCAGCAGTTCATCCATCATGTCCGGCGCGTTTTTCGCTACGGGTTGTGTGCTCAAAGAAGGCTTCGATTCCAACGGCGGATTGGCTCGATCATCGGCGGTGTCCTGCATGGAAGAGTCAAGCAAGTCCGGCGCACTCTCGCCGTTTGCCTCGGCACCTTGGCCTGTTTCAACAAGCACCGTACCCGCGTAGGCGGCCGGCCGCTCACCAGCCTCCCAGATCAGAGCGGGCGAGAGCCGCAGTAACGTAAAGGCATGTGACCAGCCGCTTGAGCTGGTCACGGTTGCACGCCAGATCGCTTTACCGTCCGGTGCGGGCTGGAGCATGCTGTGCTCTTGAAGAACGTTGAACACAGCCGAATTGTTCGCTGGGATGCCGTCTATGCCTTGCGATAACAGGTGGGCACGCAGCTTGTCCGAGACGGTCTTGCTGACGAGCCAGAGCGCATCGTGCGTCAGCCAGCCATCGGACGCCTGGGGCTGATTTAGTTTCAACTCTTCCTTGAGCAGATAGCGCAGGCCGTCAAGCAGCTTGCGCTGCAGAGCATGCTTCGGTGCGGCCATCGCCTTTGCCGGATCTCCTCCCAGTTCTTGGGCGACGGACGCACGGTCGGCCTTGATCACCAGTTCCCCGAGCACCCCGGCATGCTCATACTGTCCTGCCATGATGTACAGCAGCGCCGCCCACAGCGATGGGAAGCCGCTGAGCCAGTCAAGGATGAAGCGATCGATCACCTGGTGGTACAGCAGGCCGGTAGCTGCACTGTGCAGGCGGTACTCGCGATCCTCTCGATAGCGGAATCGGTAGGGTTGCTTCAGCGGGCCATGCCAGGGGTGCCAGACACTGCCGTCGGCCTGCTCGACATGCAGATCAACAGCGATCTTGCCGATGTCGTGAAGCAGGGCGGCGTAGGCGGTGGCGGCGGTCCAGGCTTCGGCTTGTGCGGCCTGGTCTTCGGGTGTTGCGCCAGCGGGCAGCAGATAGGACTGCCGCAGCTTGAGCGCGTAGGCAACGATTTCAAGACCATGGTCGAGCATGCCGCCGTGGTAGGCATGGTGGTGGCTCTCTGAGGCGGGAAATTGCTGCACAAGCGCGGCGTAGCGCTCCAAGGGCGTGCGGTACAGCGTGTCGAACTGCTGGCGAGACAGCGACGTGCGCTGCCAAATGTGTTCCAGCAGCTTCTGACGGCGCGGGGTGGCGAGCAAGGACGCGGCCGTCTCCGGCCGCGTCAGCCCTTTCGGGAGGTCGGTGGTGGGTCCTGGCGACGCAGCGGCAGCGACCGAAGCCCTTTTTCGCTGGAACAGGGAGAGCATGTAGGTGTCCTGATAGCGGGCCGTGCGGGAGGCCTTTTAGCCTTTTCGGGGTAGGGCCTTTCCCCTTGCACCCCATTCCCTTGCCATTTCTGCCCTTTGGTCTTTGACCGTTCGGTATAGCGAGGCGCAGATTGCGATTCCAGCGTCAATGTGGAATCCGCTTGTGTGGATTGGGCGGCGACCCTCTGTGCCAGTTCTGCCTAAGCTGCGCGGACGCCGTTTCAGCCAAGAGGGTTTTATTAGGCGACAAAGTTGACAAGGGCGACAGGGGCGACTAGGGTGACTCGTGTCTTAAACCTGCCTGGGAGATGATCATGTCCAATTCCATTGAATTAATTGCCGACCGTTTGCCGCGCGTCACGGTGGAGGATGTGCGTCGCTTCGCCGCCATTGTTGATATCCGAGATGCCGGGGCTTTCGCGGCCGAACTGCAGGCGTTCGTTCACGAGCGTGTAGAGGCGGTGGAGCTTCCCGCCCGCCTGGAAATGGAGACGATGGAGCAGACCTTGGCACGCAAGGCGGACGCGCTGCGCGCCGAGACGCGCTGGGCACCGAATGAAACCGAAGTCCAGCGTGGCCGTACCGCGTTGCTGAAAACCTTTAACCAGCCGCATAACCTGCCGATCCCCGAATTCGCCAAGTTGGCGGACAAGTCGCGTCAGCAGATCTACAAGGACATCCTCGCCCGTCGGTTGCTGGCACTGAACGTGGGGCCGCGCGGCCAGAAGCTGCCCGACTGGCAACTCGACCCGGTGAAACAGCAGTTGACCCAAGCCGTCCTCCAGGAGGTCGAGGGCATCGACAACTGGACGATTTACGGTGCGCTTTCCGAACCGCTCGAAGGCTTGGGCGGGCGTTCGCCGGTAGATGCGGTGACGCCAGACTTGATCGACAAGGTGAGCGAGGCCGTGTTCAACGTGCTGGGCGTTCAGGTGCATTGAGGTGAGACTGCCATGAGTCGTGAGCTGCCGTCGTTCCTGATCGATGCGGGTGAACTGCTCCAGCATGTGAGCCGCGTCGTCTATCGAGGCAGTCCGCTGCACTATGGCCGCAGCAGCACCAACCGCTACGACGACCCGACGCGGGCCTACGGCGTGCTCTACCTAGGCCGCGATCTACCCACTGCGCTGATGGAATCGATGTTTCACAAGCACCAGTGGCTTGCGGATACGAAGCGCTCAATCGCGCTGAAAGAAGTCCAGGGGCGGATGGTGCGCGCCGTGGGCGTTTTGTGCGACTTGCGCCTAGCCGATCTCACGGCACCGGGCGTCATGGCGGGCTACTTCGGCTTGAACCTGGAGCAATTGGCCAGCCGCGACTACACGCACACACAGCAGGTGTCCACCCAGGTGCATGCGATGCTCGGCGACGACGGCCTGCCGCTGTTCGACGGGGTGCTCTATCCGTCGCGCAACAACTATCCCGCCAAGAGCATCGCCCTGTTCGAGCGTGCGGAAGCGAAAGTCAGGGTCATCAAGGACATCGACCTGGTTGACCACGTGGACTGGCCGGGTTTCGTTGCCACCTATTGTATCGGTGTGGAGCCCGACCCTGGGCCGGTGGAACCGGATGACGAAGCGTCCTGAAGCAGCAAAAGAGTACATTGAGGCCCCAAGCAGAGTGAATTGGACCAGACTGGAACAGGAATTCCTCGTGTAGCAGGAGACGATCATGAACACGACAACCCGCATCAGTACCGCAGAACGTCTCGGCCGCAGCGTTGGCCGTGGATGGCGCGCCTATGCGCGCGGCGAGCGAAGGTTGTCGAGCTGGCTCGCCTCTAAAGGGGTGCCTGTCGTTGGTGCCGCGTTGGCGTTGTGGGTGGTCAAGCTGGCTGTGCTGGGACTGCTGCTCTACGTTGCCTTCTGGTTCGCAGTCGTGGTGCTGGGCGTGATGGTCGCGGGATGGGCTGCGGCCGCCAGTACTCATGAGGACGACGAGTGGCCTTTCACCGACCTCACTGAACTGCGAAAGACACCTGGCTACGATCCGAATCTGTACAACGACACCTCGCACGAGTTGTACACCGACGATTGACCGCATCCTCGCTATTTCAGCTTGCCCCCGGTGAGTGCTCCAGCACCCTTGCTACCCGCTTGACCTGCGCTTTTGCTGCCATCTGAGAGTCCTTGGATGGCATGTCCGGCCCGAATCCCAACCCAGGTGAGGCTCGCCAGCCAGAATCCCGGCAGGACCAGGAACATCGTCCCGGTGACGAAGTTCAGAAGCATGTCGCCGAAGGCATTGTTCAATCCGACCATCGGATCGAAGTTATTGTGCGGCCGGTTCCATCCCCAGCCCCATCCATAGAGCGCATCGAGGATGGTGCTGTCGATCCAGCGGGCCAACTGGAACCAAAAATCGACGAAGAACAGCGCGAACTGCACGACGCTGACCGTGACGACCATCTTGAGGTCGTAGGTGCCCACGACCAATACCAGAGGAATGCAGATCACCAACGCCATCTTGAGCAGCGCGAGCACCATGGGCAGGGCCTGGCGCACCACGTCCATGGCGGGGAATGCTGCGAGTCCCCCAACGGCCATTCCCACGTCGCCTGCCGCGCGCGTCACGATGTTCGGCAAAGTCTTGTCGATCTGGCCCCCGTAGTCCGTATAGACCGAGCCCTGATTGAGCTTCTGTTGTCGCGGCGAGGCGATCGCGCGGATCACCGAATAATCCACGTCGGCGCGGCTCAGGAACCCAGCCCAGCCCGCCAGCCGCGTGAGCAGGTTTGGGTCCACCTGGCCCAGCAGCCGTGCCCGCAGGCCGTTGCTGCCATCGGCCCACCATTGCCGACAGTTCGGGTATCCGCCGCCGCTGGACACCTGCGCAAGCCCTGCATCTCGGTTGCTGTCGTAGGGCCAGTCCTCGCGCGGCGTGCTGGAGCGATAGCTGTCGTAGTAGCCGGCCGTGTCCGTCAAGAAGCGCGAGCCGATCCAGGTGACATCGTGCATCTGGTCTTCATCAAGTTGCGGGCGCTGCATGAACAGCTTGGCACGGGCCGGCCCGTAGCAATCGTGGCTGAAATCCGCCACTTCCTGGGCCAGCATTGGATCGTCGATGCGCGTGGCGTCAATCTCCATCCGCATCTGCCGCAGGTCGGTGCCGCAGGGGATTGCCGCGACAGAAGCGCCCGTGACAGCGCGCGAGAGCGCGTGGATGAAGGCCCACCACACCGGCAACTTTGCGCTTTGATTGTTGAGGGTCGAGAAGGACTGCGACCAACCTGTGTCGGCCGGCTGCGGCACGCTGACCTGGCACTGCGCGGAGCGTGAGCTGTCGTACTGGATGGTGTTGAGGTCGACGTCGATGAAAGGGATGCCAGCAAACATCACTACCACGATGGCGACGAACACTCGGTTCTCGATGCGCGCAGCCGAGAGCACGCCCTTGTTGCCTTCGTCGGCACCTTCCGTGCGGGCCTTGAGCCATTCCTGCACGATGATCGCCACAAAGGGCAGCGCAAATACCCCGCTGGATACCAACACGGCCCAGATGCCGTTATTGACGATCCAGGAGACAAGGGTGAGGTAGTACTCCAGGTAGTCGGTGGTGAAAAGCGTCATTGCCTGACTCTCCCCTTAGCCCTGTATCAGCAGACTGGTTTCCAGCGCCACGATGGCGAGGACGCCGGCGATCTCACTGCGCCCCAAGCGGCGTCGCGCCTGCGCATCGGCCTCGCGCGCCAGCAGCCGGCGGCGCATCCAGATCCATCCATAGGCCGTCGTCCCGTACAGGCAGAGCCTCCACACCAGGAAATAGCCTTCCGCGGCCGCCAGCCAGCGCTCCCAACCGGTAACGCTGCCGACCATGTAGATGCCAGCAATGTTGGTGCCCACGGCAGCGGCAATGATCACCACCGTCCACATCAGCGCCTTCGCCGCGCGCCTGCTGAACAGCCAGCGCGGCCGCAGCCCAGTCATGCTCATGGCCGGACTCCCGGATTGCCCTTCTGCAACTGGTCGAGACGGTCAGGCACCGGATCACCCTCGTAGATGCCACGCGAACCCGCCGCACGCGTGCCGTGGCGCTGGATGATGGCCATCGGCGAGTTGTTGGCCAGCTCGCGGCGCAGTTCCAGCTCGGTCTTCAGGTTCTGGATCTCGCGGTCGAGCGTGTCGCTCTCGTGGTTCACGGCCTCCACCGCGAGTTCATTGGCGGCGACGTTGGGCTCCTTCTTGCCCGTCAGCAGGGTCCGCTGGAGCAGCAGAGCTTTCTCCAGCACGGACGACAGCGCCACCTCGGACGCCAGTCGCCGCGCCAGCAGGTCTTGATCGGGCTCGTCGCGTAGCGCCTCGATGACGCCGCGCGTGATGGGCAGCGAGGTGCTGCCAGCCACGCGCAGGTTCTCGAACGTCGTGTTGCGCGTCCCCGAGATCAGCTCCTGCAAGGCTTCCAACTTCGCCTCGTACTCCTCCTGGATCAGCGGCGTGAGCCCCACACCGGGCACTGTCTCGGTCTTGGTGCAGGCATCGCAGGTGCGCTGCTCTTTCTCGCCCAGGACCCGCGTCGCCCATTCGACCGCCTGTTGCGGCGAGGTCCAGGTCTGGCAGGACAGGCTTGCGCAACTCGCTTGGGCGATGGATGACGTGTCGGTCACGCTGCGGCCATTGACCAGGTTGTAGCCCGCCCGAGTGACATCGCCGACCACTCGGATGGCCGGCTGGCCCGCGCCACCGGCATTGCTGCCGCCCACCCAGGGCACGCCGTCATTGCCGCGCTTGGTTTCCGCTTGCTCGATCGCCGACACGGCATCCGTGCTAGACACCGCATCGCGCAGCGCCATGCCTTGTGCCATCTGGCTCCAGCCAAGCTGGCCGCCGGCCGTCTCGGCCATCTTCTCGGCCATGGCGCGGCACGTCAGCTTCGAGCGGTCGAAGTCCAGCCGCGCCTGCAGCACGCCATTTGTGAGCAGGTTGTACAAGCCTGGATCGGCGCGCTGGATGATCAGCGCAGGCAGGGATGCCACGGCGCTGGTAGCACTCTGGATCACGTTGCTCATGATCTGCTGAAAGCCGTTCGTGACACCGTTGAGCTGGTTCTTCAGCGTGGTCTGGATGTTCATGTCGCCGCAGATCAGGTTGCTGTTCCAGCCCGCACCGACTCCGATCGAACGCATGCCTGCCGCGCGGCCCATGGACACCGCGCTGCCACCACCAATCGAATACATGACCTCATCGCCGATGACGGGGCCGCTGGCCTGGAAGCCGTTCTGCGCCCATGCGAGGCCGCAGCCCAGGGCAAGCGCGCCGGCCAGCGCCGTGGTGCGCAGCAGGCGGCGTGCCTTGGTAGAGAGATTCATCAGTTCAGGACGCTTCATCGCCGTATCCTCAATCGAAATCGACGCTGCCGAGGAACACCTGGCCCCGGCGTTCGCAGCACACATAGGGCCGCCACAGCGCCCAGGCGTAGTCGCCTTGCTGGGCTTGAGTGGTTTGAGTGGCTTGAATCAGGGAGCCGCCGCGCGGGAAGACCGTGCAGGACGAGGACAGCGCGGGCGTGAGTTCCTGCCACTTGCCGGTCGAGGCATTACCCTCCATCAGCGCGCCGGCAGGCCAGTAGCCGGGCCGCGAGTTTGCCAGCAGCGGCTGATAGACATGGACCTGCCCGCGGCGCGTGACCACATCCCCCGCGCGTTGGGCCACCACGGCACCAGCCTTGTGGTCGTCCGTCTGGTGCAGGAAGCCGCCGCGCGGATAGACGTTGCCCCAGAGGTTCGACGTCGAGCGCGCGCCGATCTCGCGAATGCCCGGGGTCAGCGCCTCCGGGTAAGACATCTCGGGCACGTTGTAGCGCCAGGCCAGTGTGTCCAGGGTGCTGAGCAGATACGGCATGAACGCCATGCCAGCGCCCTCGCAGAAATAGCCCGAAGACGACGCGAACTGGTTGAACACCTCGCCGCCGGGATGGCCGATGACATCGGCGTTCTTGAATCGTGCGAGATTGTTCTCGTGGTCGTCGTTAGTGATGCCGTCACCACCCGCGCGAGCTGTCGCGTTGGAGGCGCTCATCGCACGCACATCGGTCCAAGGATTTTCGCCAGTGTTGTTGTAGCTGGAGACGACCGCATCGGGAATGTAGTGGCGCACTTTGACGGACGTGCGCACCGTGCAGCCGCTTACAGTGCAGTAGAGCCAGTAGCAGATGCCCACCACCCGGTACTCCAGGCAATCTGGCGATGCCACTGAACCGACGATGGTTGCGGTATTCAATGCGTAGCTCGCTGTGGCGCTGACCAGCAGCAGCGAGGCCACCGCGACACGCAGGCGGCGCAACGGGTCGAATGGGCGGATCACGGCTGTGTCCTCCGATGCTGTTCGATTCGCGCGATGGCACGCGCCACGTCAGGCTCGCCATAGACCACATAGCGCCGGTCCACCACGACGGCCGGGATGCTGGTGATGCCCAAGCTCCATGCGTCGGTGACGCCTTGGTATGCGGAAGCGATGCGGTGCTGAAGGTCGGCACCGCCTTGGTTCAACCGGCGCCTGGCGATGGCTGTTGCCTGATCGGGATCGGCGGGCAGTGCCGCAGAAAGCTCAGCTTCGATCCGCGGCGCTTCGTCCAGCTCGATCAGCCGCTCGCCGCCCATGGTCCTGACCGGATGACGGCTGTCGGTGATGACCAGCACATCGGTAGCCAGTGTGGCCGGGCTGAATGCCACCAAGGACGCAGGCAGCACGACGGCTAATCCAAGGGCTCGCAAGCCTGGCGCGAACCTGAGAAAAGATGCTGGCATGTCGCGTGCCCCGGAAGTTGATCAGGGCGATAGTCAAACGCCGAACCCGATGCGACACGCACAAACAAAGCGCATCGCGGGCACCCCACATACCAGATTATCTCGCTGCAAAGAAAAAACGGGGGCCGAAGCCCCCGCAATGATCAATGAAAAAGATGGGCTACAGCAGGCCGCGCTCAGCGAAGGAAAATGGAGTTCCCTTGCCGATGATGATGTGGTCCAGTACCCGAACATCGATGAGCGCCAGCGCAGCTTCCAGTTGGTGGGTTAGCGTGCGATCAGCGTTCGACGGTTCAGTGGCCCCCGAGGGATGCTGGTGCGAAAGAATGACGGCGGCAGCGTTCAGCGCCAATGCACGCTGCACGATGACACGCGCGTGAACCGTGGCCGAATTGATCGTGCCTCTGAACATCGGTTCACAGGCCAGCACTTGGTGCAGATTGTCCATGAACACAACGACGAATACTTCGTTGGGCTCGTCGACCAGCTTCAGACGCAGGTAGTCCCGAACGTCTGCTGGCCAGTCGAGACGCGGGCCGGCTTTGAAAACACGCTGTTCCAGCAGCGCGATGGCTTGCTGGATGATCCGGTCCTCGTGCTGCGCAGCGACGAAAGGAAGTGACTCCACGCAGGAGTTATTAACGGCGAAAGGCATGACGAACCTCCAGATGTGAGATAGGAGGGCGCACGCCCCTGAAGGGCAAGCCCTCCGGGGGATAGGAATAACGGAACAGGATGCATCCACCACCGCGGCTGCGGTGATCGTTCGCGGCCAGGATGCGAGGCGAACGGGTAGCGGTCAGCGCAGCGGGCTGCGCCGTAGCCTCAAGGACCGCAGGCTACCTGGGCATGTCGCCGACAACGTCGGCAGGCATTTCGGTGGTGGGTGTGTCGGCCGGGTCGTCAGCCGACAAAATGTCCATGGCCGACAGCAGGGCGTCGCCCTCGATCGGCCCCTGCAGCAGGATGGTCTGACCGGTCTGGCGATCGTGCAGTCTGACCGATGGCGTGGCGGTCACGCCGCTCTTCGTCGCTTCCGCGGCCTGGGTACGGATCGCCAAGTCCGGCCGCTCGCTCGCCAGGCACTGATCGATAGCGGGCGTGAGGTCGGGATAGCGCAGGCCAACGGGCAAGCCCTGGCCGTCGCTGCGCGTATGGGCATAGACCCATTCGATGGTCTGCCAAAAGGCAGCATGCCCACCCACCTCAGCGGCGCATTCGGCTAAACGTGCTTCGGCTGACGCAGCCGGCTCATGCGCGGCCAGCGGCATGTGCTGCCATTGCAGGGCCACGTCCGCGTTGACGCCCACCCAGCGCTTGAGCAGCGGGAAGTAGGAGCGGCAGAATGGGCATTCGAGGTCCCCATAGAGCGTCATGGTGAAACGGCCCTCGGGGTTGCCCAACTGCCAGGGAGGCCCAGCCACCTGTGCGGTGTTGACCGCCACGGGAGACCGCGTCGTGGAATCGCCGGACCACCTGGACGAAAGCCAAATCAGCAATAGCGCGACCAGCGCGGCGGCCAAGCCCCAGAGCCAGCGAGGCCGCCAGCGCCTGTGGCGGAATGCCAGCACCTGTATCGGGATGGAAGGACGTCTGGGCGTCATGGTTCTCTCCGGCGGCTATTGGGGCTGGTCCAGGGCCGGCGACTCAATGCCGCGCGCCTGGTCAATCTTCTCGGCCACCTTGAAGGCGGCGTCCAACTCGCTGATGCCGAACTGCTGCATGAGCTGGTAGCGCTCGGCTTTTTCCTCGGGTTCGGTTTGCGCGAGGGCGAGGTAAAGGCTCGGTGGCACGGCCCGGAAGAGCACTTCCATGTTCTTGGACAGGATGACGCCCTCGGTGAACTTGCCGGCTTCCTTGCGGGCTGACAACATCAATGCCTTCTGCGCGGGCGAGAGTTCGCGGAAGCGCGCAATCTTCTCCACCTCGTCCGGTGGCATCGACAGGCAGATCCACCATTCGATCATGTTGAGCATGGGCTCCGCGGCACGCGGCAAGTCGTCGATATTCTGTGTCGCCAACCAGAACCAAGCGCCCAACTTGCGCCACATCTTCGTGATCTTCACGACGTAAGGGGCAAGCAGCGGATTTTTGGTGATGATGTGCCCTTCATCGGTCACGTTGACGATCGGCCGCCCGAGGTATTGGTCGCGCTCGGCGATGTTGTTGACGGTGCTGATCAGACTGATGTAGGCGATGGAGAGCTGCGCGTTGTAGCCTTCGCGGGCATAGGTGGCGAGATCAACCAGCGTGATGTCGGCCTCGGGCCACGGCGTGCCGGGCCGGTCGAACATCTCGCCATCGTTGCCCTGGCAGAACATGTCCATTGCGTCGGCCATTTCCAGTAGGCGCACGCGCCGCGTTTCCGGCAACGTCGGGTCCTGGCCGCGGGTGCGAAGCGCGTTGCGCACGTCGCGCGTGAGTACCGTGCGCCCATCGGCCACGCAGTGCTCGGCCGCATCGAGGATGCACTGACGGATCAGCGAGCGATCCGCGCGCGTCATGCGCGCCTCCTCTTTGTCCTCGCCGCCGGTGATCATGAGGCGTGCGGTGATTTCCAGTTCGCCTAGCACGTCGCGCTGCTCGTCCGCCTCTGTGGCGTCGGGTGGCCGGTCCTCGTCCAGCGCATCGGCATCGAGCGTCTGCACGTCGCTCGGCGTCTCGATCAGGCGACGTGCGTCAGCAAAGGGAGCTAGGCTCACGTCCACCCCGGGTGCGAGCTTCACGCGGTGGACAGTCAGTCCGAGCTTGCGCGCGAACTCGGCGAACAGCCCGAAGCTGTTGCCAGCCTCCACGATGAACAGGCGCGGCCGGTAGATCGCCGTGACCTGGTTCAGCAGGTTGTTGAGCGTGGCTGACTTGCCCGAACCCGTCGGTCCGAACAGGAAGAGGTGGGCATTCATCTGCCTGTCAAACCTGTTGAGGGGATCGAAGGTGATCGGCCCGCCGCCGCGATTGAACATCGTGATGCCGGGATGCCCTGTGCCCTGGCTGCGCCCCCACACCGGCGATAGGTTCGCGGCATGCTGCGCGAACATCAGTTGCGTGTACCACTTCTTCCGATCCAGGCCAGGGTTGTAGCAACACGGCAGCCAGCGCAGATAGCTGTTGAGCGGCGCCACCTCGTCTTCCTCGCGCACCGGCTGCAAGCCGGCGTTGAGCATCACGTTCGCGAGATCGAGGCCGCGCCGGTCCAGTTCTGCTTCATCGTGCCCACGCAGATAGAACGCCAAGCTGCCTCTGTAGAGCTTATGCGCGCTGCCGATCATCGAGCGCGCCTCATGCACATCCTTGAGCGTCTGCTCGGACGCAAGCGTCTCGCCCACAGCCTTTCTCGCCAAGTGGTTCAGGTCTGATTCGAGGACGTCCTGCGGCGTGGCGACCATCGTCAGGCACATCAACGTGTCTTCGGGCATCTGGTCGAACAGCGTGTTGATCGCATCGCCCTTGCGGGTTTCGCCGGTCAGGTGCCCCGTGCCCGGTGGCATGCGAAGCCGGTCAGTGACGAGCACGCGGTGCGGCATCCCGTCGAAATACCAAGCGCCTTGCGCGACGTCGGAACGTGGTTGCCCAAAGAACATCCGCTGGCTGAAATCCCGCCCGCTCGCCAGTTCGATCTCGCCGTCCTCAGCTTTGTCGGGGTAGCGCGCCAGCGCGAAGAAGCGCTCGCGGTCCTCGGCACCAGGACCAAGCAACTTGGGATTCGGGTTGAACCACCGCAGTAGCCAGTCGTGAATGTCTGCGGCGACCATGCGCCGGGCCTCGATGCCAGCGTTCGCCAGTCCTCCGCACAGGCGGTCGCAGACGATGTTGAGCATCTGCTCCGGGGTCTGACCACGGCGGCTCGTCTGTCCGATGGAACGGCGATAGACCACCATCCGTACACGCCGAGTCTGGCCGCGCCAGCGCAGCCGCGTGACCACGGTGTCCTCGAACAGGCCGCCCGGCTTGGCCACCGCGCGCAGGTGATGGCTGAAGAAGCGTAGGTAGAACTCGGTGAATGCCGTATCGCGGGCACTCGGCCGCACGTAGTCGCGCAGGGTCTGCATGTACTGGTCGAAGCTGGGCTCGTCCTGGGCGTAGAGCTGGAGCACCCAAGGGTTCTCATCCAGTTCATCGAAGCTGTCCTGGAGCGCATTCTCCAACGCGTCGCGGGCATGCGCGAGCCAGCCGGGTTCCCGGCCCTCGGTGCCCAACGGCACCAGCTCATAGAAGGCTGCCACCGATTGCCCGTCCTCCAGCAGCATCGACTTCGACTCGGGCAGGAACTCCACCCAGGGCAGCAGTTCCACAAAGGACGGCGCAACGTCGTACAGCGCCTGCTCGTCGGCCACGGTCGCCGGCCTGTGGCCCTGGACCGCAGCACCGGGTTCGGGCAGGCCAGCTTGGCGCAAGGCCTCGACATGGCGCAGCCATCCGTCAGACGGCTCGTCGTTTCCGTTTGCTGCGGCGGCCAGCTTGGGCCAAGGGAGTTTCCACCGCATCAGTAGTCCTCCACGCGCTCGCCCGGCATGGCGTATTGGATGCGTTGGTACAGCGGAAACACGGTGCTGTAGCCCGGAACCGGCACGGGGTCCGTGCCGGCCAAATGGGGGAATACGTACATCACCAGGTCGGGATTGGGCAGGCGCTGGAACTGGCGATAGACCTCGTTGCGCGCCGTGCGCGTGTAGCGCATCTGCTCGGCGGGTGCGGCCTGCACGTCGGCGTCGGTCAGCGGCCGACGCAGGCTCTGGCGCGCGTCGAGCAGCAGGCGGTGAGCCACCTGGCCGGCACCACCCACCGCGCCGTCGCCGGTTTCCTGCTGCCAGATATCCATCATCGAGCGGTCGCCGTGGGTCAGCAGATCCTCCTTGCTGGTGGCGCAGCCGCCCAGCAGCGCGAGGAGGAGGGCCGACGCAAGGCCCTTAGTCAAGTTCGAGAGCATGGTTTTCTCCTGCGCGGTGATCAACCTTGCGACCTTCGGGATCGAAGTCGATGGCGAGCGGCTTGTCGAGGTGGACGGCGACTTTGGCGCCGGGCTGGACATACACTGCGGCGAATGCCTGGCCGTACAGCTTGTTGACCCAGTTCGACATCTCCTTGACACCGCCTGCGAGAATCCGGCCGACCGCTTCCTGACCGCTGATGCCCACGGTGCCAATAGAGCCGTCCGAGCCCACGTAGGACATCTGGCCGCTGTCGCTTTGGATGAGCGAGGCCACGCCGGCGCCGGCCGCCGTGATGAGGGCTTGCGAGCCGATGTACTGCTGCGCATTGCTGCGCCGCTCTCCGCCGACGCACGGGATGCCGTAGGGATCACTGATCCAGCCCAGGCCCCCACTTTGAGCGTTCTGCTGCTGGTTGTTCTGCTGATTGCCCTCGCGGTCCTCGGGGATCGTGCGGATCGTTCCATCATGAAAGACGAAGGTGATGCTGCGCACCTGGCCGCGCACGCATGACAGCGTCCAGTCCCCCGAAGCCGTGCCGCTGAAGACCGCACCGGCCACGTCAGGAATGTCGATGCCGTTGGCGGTGAGATTGTCGGGGCCGACGAGGACTTTGAAGGGGTACGGATCGTTCACGGTTCCGTCGATCGGGACGCGGCCAATCAGCGCCGTCATCGCCACCGACCCCATGAGCGTCGAGTTCGTCGGCACGGTATAGACGGGTTTGGTGCTTTTGGCCCGGGCGGAGCCCTCACTCGCCTTCGGCACGGTTTCCGCCGTGGTGTCCAGCGTGCTCTGCGCCGGGCCGAAGCTCGTCGGGAAGTTGTTGCCGCCACCCGTGCCACGGTTGCCATTGCGTCCATCGACGGGCTTCTTATCGTCTGGATCCACCCAGCGCATGCCGCCTTCCATTCCGGCCTCGTCGCCGTCGCGCAGCCCCAGGCCCACAGGCATATCTGTATGGCCGCCCCCGCGTCCGCCGATGCTGTCCAGACGCTGCTGCAAGTCGGCGAGCAGGCCCTCGGTCTGCTGGCGTTCACTGGCCGCCTGTTGCTGGTCGCGGCGCAGGTTGGAGCGCTCGGTCTCCAGCGCCGAGTTGATGCGCTGGTCGATCGAGTTCTCGCGCTGGCGCAGCCGCTGGTTCTCCTCGCGCTGGGACTTGTTATCAGACAGCGCGGTCTGAAGCTCGGTGCGCAGTTGCTTTACCTGGGCGACGAGCGTTGCCACGGTGTCGCGCGGGGTATCGCCTGCAATGCCCAATGCCTTCATTTCTTCGGGCGTGAGTTGGCTACCCGTCTCGGCTTGCGAGGGTGCCGACGACCCTCCGCCCGAGAACAGCCGAATGCCGAAGAACAGCACCAGCAGGGCCACAGGAATCATCAGCCACTTCAGGAGTCCGTTACTGCGCATGGGGAGCCTCCTTGCCGTCCTTCGGATCCTCGACGCTGGCTTCCGGCTGCGGCAAATGCGTGGCCGGGTCGAAGCGGTGGAGGGCGGGCAAAAGCGACTGCGTGATGCCTCGCCCGCGCGTCACCAGGTACAGGACGGTGGTGTCCTCGGGCGTGCCGCGCGGGCCGAGTGCCTCATGCTGGAAGGTGGCAGTGAGGAAATCGCCTTGCAGCACGCGCGGGTCTAGCGTGATCCAGCCGGCGTCGGTGTTGGTGAGGCGCACGGCCGTCACCCATTGGTCTTCCAGCCGCCACGAGGCGAGTGCGGTGGCGCGCACCGGCAGTGTCGGAATCAAGGTGCCGAGGTCCAGGTCACGGCGCAGGTTGACCCGCATGACGCCCGGCAGCGGCTCGACCGTGCGCAGCGGTGCGTATAGGTTCTGCGCGGCAAAGCGTGTAAGGACTACCGAGATTGGCGTTTCGCGCCGGGCTGACTGCGCGGTCGCCTGGCGATTGGCCGGTGCTGGCACTTCGTCTGCATCGGCCGGCTGATCGCCGTAGCGCGCGGAGGGCACATCGCCCTCGACGATTCGCACCGGCTCCAGCGCAGGCTCGCCACCCTTGGCCGGCTCGGCAGCAATGTCCAGCAGGATCAATGCCCCGGTGTCGGTGTCTTGTAGTTGCAGCCGCGTGGGTTCGATCGGCTCGTTCGCGCGCAGATACACCGCGCCGCCCGCGCTCTGCACGCGCAGGCGCTCGCCCACACCCGCAGGCATGCCCACGCGGACGTTCCGGTCGATAAACACGATGCGTTCCTGGCCGACCTTCAGCGCCACCGCAAGCGGCATGCGTTCCCAGCGCATAACCTCCAAGGCCTGGGCGACGGGAGCCGAGGCCACGGCCAGCAGTCCCAGCAGCGCGAGTACAGGGTGCTTCATGGTGTTTCTCCTTGGGGCGCTTGCGGAGACAGGCCGCCAGCCGCTGGGCGGGAGGCTTCCGGTGCGCTGATGCGCTGGGGCGTGCCGTCGTAGCAGTCCAGTGCCAAGCCGAACGGGTTGTGCGAGGGGTCGACGTCCACCCGCGTGACTTTGATGGGGTAGCGCACCAGGGCGCGCTTGACCTGCTCGGCGCCGTAGTACTCGTCGGCGCTGATGTCCAGCGTCACCACCCAGTCGCGGTCGGAGACCACGCGCACGCGGGCGTTGGGATCATCGCCATAGCCGCGGCCAGGGATTTCATAGATGCCGCGCACGCGGTGCCGCAGTTCGCCCGTGCTGCGCCGGTAATCGAAGTCGGCACGCAGAAAGGCGTGGCAGGACGGTGTGAGGTACGGCGAAAGTGCGTGCAGGTTGCGCGGGTAGTCTTCCTCGCCATTGGTCGGCCAGCGATTCAATTGCTGGAACACGTAGAACGTGAAGGAGTAGACCGATTCGGGCGGGACCTCCCACCACTTGCGGGTGCTCCCCGAGCGCAAATCCGGTGGGACGTGGATCGTCAGGTCGCGCGGTGCGCTCCACCAGCCGCCGCCCATCACGAGGGCGAGGATCACCAGCGCGCCGGCGCCCAGTCGCAGCGTCTTGATGTGCGCCTGCAGGTGGGTGATCTCGTTCTTGAAGCGGCTCATCGCGCCCCCCTTGGCATGGACCTGCGGGTGGACCAGAAACCCGAGTGCGAGATCAGCGTACGGCCGCCCACCCAGTTGGCTGCGAGCGGATGGCGCATGGTGATCCGCCACTGCAACTGCCGGTATAGCCAGGTATCTGGCCGCCCACGCTTGAGTCGACGGAGGATGCCGCCGCCGATGAACACGCCGAGGGCCACGCCCAGGACGACGAACGTGGGCGCGAGTGCGATCGTGCGGAACACCCAGGACAGCGGCGCGCCGACCAGCAGGCCGGCGCCGCCGGACAGACCGCAGCAAATCCACAGCTCGTCGGCGGTGAGTCCACGCACAACAACGGGATGGCGGTTGAGCCGGTGCGGAAGGAACGTCACCGTCCCGTCGGCACGGACGTGCTGGTGTTCGGACATGGCCAGCCCCTTACAGGATGCCGGTGGCTTCGGTGAGCAGCCAGATGCCGATCACGAGCAGTACGGCACCGATGGCGACCGTGAGGCCGAACTGGCCCCAGGTCTTGCGACCGGTGTGGATTTCCGCGTAGGTGCCGTATGCGTGGTAGCAGACGCCGATGAACATCGACGCCACCACCAGCAAGGCCACGAGCATGATGATGTCGTAACCGTAATTGCGGATGGTCTCCATAATGCCGTTGCCGGTACCCCTGGTCGGGTTCTCCAACTGAGGCAGGCCCTGCGCGAACGACAGCGCGGGCAGCGCTGCGGTGCCAAGGGCCACCATGGCGCGTTGGGCAAGACGAGTCGTGAGGATACGGCTTTGCATGGTCAGTCCTTTCAGGTCAGGAGAGGAGGAAGAAACTCAGGACGAGGTACATCGCGACAAAGCGGATGCAGACGCCGAGGAACTGGCGCTGGTTGAGGCGGCTCTCCGACCACCCCACGTAGGCGGTTCGGATGGCCCAGACGCCCCAGACGAGCAGGACCGCAAACACGACGCCGACCAGCACGGTCGCCATCGCTGAAGGCGCGATGCCGCTGTTGGCTTGAAATGCCGAGATCTGGGCACCGTTCATGGCTCGCCCTCCGCGGTCGTCCGCGGCAGCTCGGTGCGCTGCTCGGTGCGGTAGTCACCGGCCAGTTCGGAGGAATCACGCGGCTGGGCACGCGATGGCGTGAGGTGGTCCTGGATGCCGACGCGCACGCGCGCCAGATCAGCCAGGAGACGCGGGTAGTCGAAGTGGTAGCGTTCGCCCGGCGTGATGGGGGTATGCGCGTCGCTGTTCGCGACGGTGCGCTCCAGGGCATCAAGCTGGCGCAGCGCGGCGACCAGTTCCTGGCGCTGTGCCGGAGATTCGGCCAACGCCATTGGGGACTGCCCCATCAAGAGGGCCGTCAAGAGAAAAGTGGGCACGCCGCGATGCGCGGCGCGTAGCCAAGTTGAAGCCACCATCGCGCCATTCCTCTGTGTTCAGCAATGGCTTGATCGTGGAGATCAAGGCGACTTCAGGCCGCAAACAATCGGAACTCGTGGGCGACCGGATTGATGGTCTAGAGATACTTTTTGAAGCTCCCGGCGGTCAGACTCACAGCCCAGCCCAGCAAGGCTGCGCTGGGCAAGAGGATCAGCAACGGGTGCACTGAGATCGGCAGCGCGAGGTAGGTCACCCAAGGCAGCACGACCAGCGGCATCAGGCTCGCTTTTGCCCGGTGATAAATAAAGCTAGATTCCCGACCCGCACCGAATCGACGCACGTCGCGCCGCACCAGGCCGTCGATCAAACCAACGAATGCTGCCGTGAAGATCAGTGGAAGCGTGAGAACCAGGACCAGCAGACGCACGATGAAGGTCAGCATCGTGAAGGCCGCAGCGATCAGATAGCTCTCGGTCCAGACGTAGACTTGGCTAATGTAGTAGCGAAAGTTGCGCGTCTGTCCGTTGCTTGGCGCGTGGGCGCGCTCGGCGGTCTGGCTCATCCGTTCCAACAAGCCTGAGCGCACGAACACCCATTCGTAGCCGGTATCCACCAGCTCGTGTGCCGTGTGCCCCGGCTCCTGCACGACCATGCTGCGCGTGAAGTGACTGGAGAGGTGCCCCAGTTCGGACTGCAACATCTGCTGGGAGTGGCGCCATCCCTGGTCCTTCCAGAACAGGTGCATGCCGACACACTCCACGACGATCGAAAACAGCAGCGAGCCGATCAATACCCCGAGCAGCCGAAACGGTAGCGTAAGGGTGCCGACGATCAGGCCTTGGCTCTGGTTCTGCTCTCGTTGCGCGGTTGAGGCGACGTCTCTCATGGCGAGGCCTCGTTGCCTGTGTCATCTATCGCGCCGGCGTCGGCGATGGGCACAGCGGTGACCACCTCATCAAGCAGGTCGACAGGCAAGGCCGCGTCCTGCATAACCGAAGAGCTGGTGTACTCCCACCACTGCGTGGCGTCGGTGTAGGTCTGACGCATGTAGCCCGCGAGCTGTTGCAGATCCTGCGGCATGACCTCATCGGGGGCAGGGGCAGGCAGCGGCATTCTGATCTTCCAGAGCTGACCGCCCTGCAGCAGCGCGAAGCACTGTCCTTTGGGCAGGCCGACCACGTGCGATGGCTCGATCATAGGCACGCTGGACATACTGATACGGTCCTGGGTGTTGGACGTGAAGTCCGTCGCGCCGCGAATGTCCGAACTGTCGGTGGCGCCCGAGACGATGGTGGTGCTATAGACCTCGACTTTGGGCAGTTGCCGGGTCAGCAATTCAGCAGTGGCCGTCTCCCGGACCCGCAGCATGAACAGGTTGTTGAAGTTGCCGATGACCTGACCGGCCTTCGCGCGGTTGCCAATTCGAGCTTCAATGTCGGAGAGCGTCTGCGTGTACGCGGTGACTTGCAGCCCGGCGCCGCCGCCCTTGTTGATGAGCGGTATGAACTCATCGCCCATCAGCTCGTTGAACTCGTCGGCATGGATATTGATCGGCACCCGCGCGCTCGCCGATGCATCCGGCAGGCCATCGTTGATCCCATGTTTGTAGATGTGCCCAGCAACCGATACCAAGTCGGAGAACATGGAGTTTCCGACCGCTGCGGCGACCTCGGCGTCGGACAAAGCATCCAGGCCCACATAGACCACCGCACGCTTCCTGATCACCTGCATCCAATCAAAGATTGGCCGCGGGTCCGCCAGGTCTGAGTAGTTCGGCGCCAGGAGCTGCGCGATCTTGCCGCTGGTGAGCTTCTCCAGCAGAGGCAGAAGCGATGCGACGATCTTGTCGAAATACGTCTTGTCGTACCGGACCGCCGAGCGCAGGCCGTCGAGCACTGGATCGTAGTTGCGCGCCTGGGAGAGGTATTGCTCAAGCGCCACGACGCGCTTCTCGCGTCCGATCATGTTCCTCGGGATGTTCTTCTCGTTGAGCTTGGCCTCAATCTGGACGATCACCTCCCAGGCCTTGGGCTCGGTCTTTGCGAAGTAATGCTGGGCGTACTCGATAAACAGCGCGTCGATGTTGATGACGTGCCGCTGGATCAGCATGTAGTCCGGGCGCTGTCCCAGCTCCACCAATGCCCGCGCGATGATGTTCACGAAGCGCCAAGCGAACTCGCGGAAAGCTGCGCTGTTGCCTTCACCAGAGAGCTGACCGGCAATGCGGGTGGCGACTTCCGAGATGCGCCCGAAGCGCCCCACGGCGTTGTAGCGCGCGGAAATCTCCGGCCATCCAAGGTGGAAGATGTAGAACTCGCCTTCGCGGCCCGCGCGTTTGGCCTCGACGTACATGCGCTTCAGGAGATCAGCATCGCCCTTGGGGTCGATGACGATGACGACTTCATGCTCGCCTGCGGCGTTCTTGCGGCGGATGTCCTGGGTAACGAACAATTCAGCGAGCCGTGTCTTGCCCACGCGCGTTGTACCCAATACCAGCGAATGCCCGACGCGCTCGCCCAGCGGCAGGCTGACGTCCACTTCCTCCGGTTCGATGCCATGCAGTCGCGGGAGGCCACCCACGGGCGGCAGCGGCCGCACCGGATTTAAAGACACATCCCAGCCCGTGACCCTCGGCAGGCGCGAAAGCGGAAACGGCGCGAACTCCAATCTTTCTTCCAGCCGCCTTGCCAGCCGATATGCAGGAGTCGGTTCAACGTAGCGGCGGAACTCCGGCCGGTACGTCTGCATCAGCCGATGAGTGTGTTTCTGCTCCCACAGAAAGCCCTTGCCGATGAAGAGCCGCTGCTGGCTGACCGGCACGTCCTTGCTCGTCATCACATAGCGCGGCAGGCGGCGGATGTTGCGCCGGTAGCGCAGGATGATGCGGGCATCGCGGTATCGAATCGCGCCGTAGGCACTGAATGCCAGCGCGCTGCCGACGCCCAAGCCCGGACTCAGCGCAAGCGACCACGGGGCCACCATGGACAGAAACGCGGCGCCTGCACACGCTGCGACGGTGTATAGCTCCACTGCTGGGCGAAGTAGAACTTCAACCGGCTGTTTGCCCGACATGGGTTCATTGCTCGATGCTGGTGGCGGTGATCAGCGCCGGGTAGTGCCGCAGGCCCAAGCGCTCTGCTAAGTCGTCGCCTGCCACGGGGGCCATTTGCACGCCGGGAGCTAATGCGCGTAGCCGCGCCAATGCCTGCACGGTCTCGACATTGACCACCAGGCCGACCGCGCCGCGCTCGTGCAACGAGGCCGCATTGCGCCGCAGCCAGTCTTGGGAAGCCTTGTCGTCGCCGACGACCACGAAAGGCCGAAGGTCTGGTGCCTCAATCACCCGCCGCGCAACGGTACCGGGCGTGAGCTTGGCGCTGCGTACCGGCAGCATCGCGGCCT
>Ga0114992_100048_pt1 | contig 21779 bp, 20 predicted proteins | sample MSEELM_DM5_FD_89584 | JGI IMG/M metagenome (GOLD analysis project Ga0114992, IMG submission 89584) | Subsurface microbial communities from deep shales in West Virginia, USA - MSEEL M_DM5 | ecosystem: Environmental > Aquatic > Deep subsurface > Shale gas/oil reservoir > Produced water/Flow back ... | reverse complement strand
GCGATGAACTGGTCGATCACCACCTGCGCGCCATTGGCGAAGTCGCCGAACTGCGCTTCCCAGACGCACAGCGCGTTCGGGTCGGTGGTGGAGTAGCCGTACTCGAAACCCATCACTGCTTCTTCGCTCAGCAGCGAATCGATGATGGTGGCGTCTTCCGGGTTTTCCACCAGCTGGCGCAGCGGCAGGTAATAGCTGTCGGTCTTCTGGTCATGCAGGATCGCGTGACGGTGGAAGAACGTACCGCGGCCCGCATCCTGGCCGACCAGGCGCAGCTTGTGGCCTTCGGCCAGCAAGGTGGCGTAGGCCAGATTCTCGGCAAAGCCCCAGTCACCGTCCTGATTGCCGGCGGCCATCTTGACGCGGTCTTCGTAGATCTTCGCCACGCGGGCGTGCAGTTCCACACCGGCCGGGATGGTGGTGATCAGCTTGGCCAGACGGTCCAGCTCATTCCGCTTGACGCGCGTATCGACCGGATCGGCCGCAGTGCCGACCAGATACTTGGACCAGTCGATGGCGAATTCGTCCGGCTTGCGCTTGGCCAATTCGGTGGTGTATTCGCCCGAATCCAGCTTGTTGCGGTAGCCATCCACCAGCGCCTTGGCCTCGTCGGCGCTCAGCACGCCATCGCTTTCCAGCTTGGTGGCGTAGAGCTCGCGGGTGGTCTTGTGCTTGCGGATGGTCTGGTACATCACCGGCTGGGTGGCGGCCGGCTCGTCGGCCTCGTTATGGCCCCAACGGCGGTAGCAGACCAGGTCGATGACCACGTCCTTCTTGAACTGCTGGCGGAACTCATAGGCCAGCTTGGACACGAACATCACCGCGTCCGGGTCGTCGCCGTTCACGTGGAAGACCGGCGCGCCGATCATCTTGGCCACGTCGGTGCAGTACAGGGTGGAGCGGGCATCGTCGCGTGCGCTGGTGGTGAAGCCGATCTGGTTGTTCACCACGATATGCACGGTGCCGCCGACCGCGAAACCGCGCGCCTGCGACATCTGGAACAGCTCCATCACCACGCCCTGGCCGGCGAATGCGGCGTCGCCATGGATCAGGATCGGCAGCACGGTCTTGCGATCCGCATCACCGAAACGCTCCTGCCGCGACCGCACGCTGCCGACCACGACCGGGTCGACGATTTCCAGGTGCGAGGGGTTGAACGCCAGCGCCAGGTGGACCTGCTTGTCGTCGCCGACCGCGATGTCCGCCGAGAAGCCCATGTGGTACTTGACGTCGCCGGTGTGCGCGCGGTCGTCGTGGGCGTGCTCGAACTTGCCCTCGAACTCGTCGAACAGCTTGCGCGGGTTCTTGCCCAGCGTATTGACCAGCACGTTGAGACGGCCGCGGTGGGCCATGCCGATCACGATGTCCTTGACCTGGTCATTGCCGGACTGGCGAATGATGGTGTCCATCATCGGGATCAGTGCGTCGCCGCCTTCCAGCGAGAAGCGCTTCTGGCCGACGTACTTGGTGTGCAGGTAGCGCTCCAGGCCTTCGGCGGCGGTGAGCCGCTCCAGCGTGCGCTTGCGGCTGGCCGCATCGGCAGCGATCTTGCCGCCGGCATCTTCCAGGCGCTTGTAGATCCACTGGCGCTGGTCGAATTCGGGAATATGCATGAATTCGGCGCCGATCGTGCTGGCGTAGGTCGCCTTCAGGCGCGCCAGCAGATCCTTCAGCTTCATCCGCGGCTGCCCGCCGACACCGCCGGTGCTGAACTCGCTGTCCAGATCAGCCTGCGAAAGGCTGTGGAACGGCAGGTCCAGGTCGGGCGGGTTGACCGGCGGGGTCAGGCCCAGCGGATCGAGCTGCGCGCCGAGATGACCACGCGAACGGTAGGCGGTGATCAGACGACCGACATTGCGCTCGCGCTCGTCGCTGGCGCCCACGCCGGTACCGGCATTGGCAGCCTGTTTGGAGGCGCTGAGAATGTGGGCAATTGCCGCCGAGTGCGGCACATCACCGGCATCGCGACCGTTGAAGCCGTCGAAATACGCCTTCCACTTCGGATCGACACTGTCGGGGGCGACGAGGTACTGCTCGTACAGATCCTCGATATAGGCGGCATTGCCGCCGGCGAGCTGCGATGACTGCGCGAACTGCTTTAGGAGATTATCCACGATGGTAAGTCGGGTCTGCTGTGGGGATGATTGTGCGGAAGCGGCAGGGCGAGTTGCCCTATCGGTCGATCTCAAATCTCGAAAAATTATACCCCCTTGCGCTTGTGAGGGGGCGTCTGCGAGCTGACCGGCGGGGTAGACCAATTGGCCAGACGCCTACGCGCAAGGGGCGCTGCGGCGTCAGATGCCAAGCGCGCGCGGCTCGTTCCAAAGTGCGCTGCGCTCCCATATCTGCGCGAATTCGCGCTCCAGCTGCCGGCTGCGTGCCGCGCCGGTCAGCCAGGTTTCGCCGTCGTCGAAGCGGTGCCCTGTTGGACGAAAGTAGTAGGCGTCGTCGCCGATCACGTAGGCCGATGCATAGCTGGTATCGACCGGATCGCTGATCGCACGGAACCGGAACACGCTGGGCAGGCGTTGCGCCAGCCGCAGCAGTGCGCTGCTGCTGGCGCCGGCCGCGGCGGGCTCCTGCACCAGCACGTGCACGCGCTTGTCGTGGCGAGCGGTGGCAAAGCGACGCAGCGCCTCGAGCACGGCCGGGGCATCGAACAACGCCACGTCCAGGGCGCGCGTGTAAATCAACACCTGCCGGCGCGCGGTGCCGAGCAGGGCGGTGGTGGCGGTGTGTGCCGCAGCCAGGGTTTCGACCGCCATGGGGCCGTCCAGGCGGCGATACAGCGCCTGGCCTGCTGGCACCTCCTCTGCGGTTGTCGAGAGCGCAGCGGGAGGCACAGGCAGGAAACCGAGCCGGCCGAACAGGGCGGCGGCGTCTGCGCTGACATGCGTGCTCACGGTGGGCCAGCCGCGCTGGCGGGCGCTGTCCACGGCGGCGGCAAGCAGGCGAGCGGCCAGACCGCGCCGGCGCCAGGCCGGCAGGACGCCCAGGCGGTCGATGCGCCGATCCGGGGTGAGCCGGACGGCGGCGACCAGCTCGCCATCCGCATCGCGTGCGGCCAGGTGCAGACTGAGCGGGTCGAGGGCATTCCAGGAGTCCTCGGTAGCGCTGGCCGCCCAGCCCGCACGCAGCGCACGCAAGGTCTCGGCCTGCGTGGCCGGGTCCAGGGTGACGATCTGCGCCGGGCCGGCGGGAGTCATGCGCGCTGCGGATCCTCGTCGTCGTGCAACGCGTCGTCGTCGGCCGGGTTGGCGGCGTCGTCTTCCTGCGTGGCAGAGGCGTCGCTTGCCATGCCGGTGTCGGCGGCCGCCTCGGCGTTGTCGTCCTCGTCTTCCGCTTCCTCGAGCGCATCCGGCTGGTCAGCCTCGTCTGCGACTGCTTCCACATCGGCGTCCGCATCGATCTGCGTGGCGTCGGTGTCGGCATCCAGATCAGCGTCTTCGTCGTTGTCGAGGTGGTCGGCCGACAGGCTCAGGGTATGCGCATCGTCGTCGTCGAGGTCTTCGTACTGATCCTCATGCGCGCGCTGGTAATGGCCCTGCGCCAGCAGTTCCAGCACCACCTCGCGGCCACGCACGGACAACTGCCCGTACAGCGCGCCGTCGATCTCCTCGGCGGCGGCCAGGCGGCTGGCGTCCTTGACCGACAGCGCAAATTCCAGGCCGCTGCAGAACAGGGTGGCGCCGCGCTTGGCACGCCGCCAGGCCAGCCGCGACCACGGGTGGCGATGCAGCAGCACTCCTTCGTCAAGGGCCTGCTCCACGGCCTCGCGCGGGATCGGTTCCGGTGCCGGCACCACGTCGCCGGAGGCGCGGTAGGTGGTCATGAAGCGGCCAAACCAGTCGCCCAGGCGGTCCGGGTCGTTCATGCGCAGGGCGTTGAGTGCGGCGACCACGCGGTTCATCGCGGTGACATCGATCTCGTATGGATCAGCCGGCACCTTGAGGTCTTCGTCGTGATAGCGCACGGCCTCGTCGGCATCGGCGATCAAGGTGTCCAGGTAGTCACCGATCAGCTCGGCCGAGGAGGGCGCGCGGGTGCCGATGGAGAAGGTCAGGCAAGCGTCCTGGGCCACGCCGTGGTGCGGCACCAGCGGCGGCAGGTACAGCATGTCGCCCGGGCCCAGCACCCAGTCGTGGGTGGGCTTGAATTCGCGCAGCAGCTTGATGTCCACATCGTCGCGGAACGCCATCGGCGTGGGCTTGCGGCCCTGCGAGCTGCGTGCGTCGACCTGCCAGCGGCGATGGCCCAGGCCCTGCAGCAGGAACACGTCGTAATGGTCGACATGCGCGCCCACCGAGCCGCCGGTGGCGGCGAAGCTGATCATGATGTCGTCGATGCGCCAGCGCGGCAGGAAGCGGAACTGCTCCAGCAGCGCACGCACGTCGGCGTCCCACTTGTCCACGTCCTGCACCAGCAGGGTCCAGTCGTGGTCGGGCAGGCCGGGGAAGTCGGTTTCCTGGAAAGGTCCGCTGCGCACGGTCCAGTCGTCGGCGGCGCGGTCGTGGCTGATCAGCCGCGCCAGCACGCCGTCTTCGCAGGCCAGTCCGGCCAGGTCTTCGGGCTGCAGCGGCGACTGGAAATCCGGGAACGCGTTGCGGATCAGCAGCGGATGCTTGTGCCAGTAGGTGCGTAGAAAGCGCTCGACCGGCATGCCCAACGGCTGATCGCGGGTGGCATGGATCTCGAAGGGCAGCGGGGCGCCCTTTCTGGCAACGGTCTTTTTTGCGGCGGTCTTTTTCATGGTGTGACGGGTCCGACTGGGAAAAGCCGGCGCTGCGCGGCCGGCGAAGTGGCCTATTGTCGCCCAGCCCGCTGCGCGATGCCTTGCCGGCCTGTGTTGCAGTCAGGTTTCAGTGCAAGGCATGCCCACGGAGGCGCTGGTCGCGCCGGATGCTGGCCGGCGCCGGCGGGTCAGCGGGTCGTGATCTGGTTGTCGCTGCCGTAGTCATCGACCCTCACAGTCCCGGACTGCTGGCTGATGCGGTTGCCGCGACCGTGCAGCGTGGCCTCACCGATCGTCTGCACCTGCACGTGATTGTCGTCGCCGGGCACCAGCAGGGTGTCGACGCGACCGGCCTTGAGCGTGGACTTGCGGCCGAACAGTTCGACGCTTTTGGCATCGCCGGCCAGGGTGACCTGAGCAGCGTCGCCAACGATACGGACCGATTCGGCGCGCTCGATCTGCACGATTGCCTGCTCGCCCAGCACGGAGATGGCGCCGCAATCGCCCTTGAAAAGCAGATTGGCGTGGTCGCCGGTCAGATCGACGTTATGCCCGTCGCAACTGACCGTGCCGCTGGTCGAGGTGACCAGCAACGTCGGCCGCTCGCCAGTGTCGGCCTTCGGTGCGGCGTCGGTGCTTGCTGGCGACAGGGCCGGCTGCGCCGGCTGGGGAGCGGATTGAGCTGGCGCCACCGATGCTGCGGATGCGCTTGGAGGCGTCGGGGAGATGGCAGCAGCAGGATCAGCAGCGGGCTGCTCGCCGCAGGCCGCCAATGCGAGCAGTGAGAGGGGCAGCAGTGAGCGCAATGCCATGTCAATCTCCTGAAAACGGGAGCAACACAACGCAGCGATGGGCTTGGTCCCCGCGCCGCTGGCGCACGAGGTGGTCGAGTCTGTGAGTCACGGATCCACCAGCGGCACGGCAGACAGGCCGATGGCGATCGCGCCGCCGTTACATCAGCTTGTTGCCGCTGCCACGGTCGTCCAGCGTGGGTTTGCTGGAGGGATTGACGGTGTTGTCGTTACCGGAAAAACGCACCTGTTTCACCTCGCGGACCAGGACCAGATTCTGGTTGCCCTGGATGTCTGCGCTGCCGAGGTTGGTCAGGTTGAGCGTGTTGTTGTTGCCGATGATGCTCAACTCGCCGACCTGTCGGTTGAGGACAGTGAAACTGCTGCCCTCCACGCGGATGGCACGTGCCTTTTCGACGTTCAGCGCGCCATGCGAGGCGGTGATCGTTACTGCGCCGCATTCGCCATTGACGATCGTGTCGGCGTTGTCCTTGGTAATGCGCAGATCCCTGCCGCCGCAGTCGGCACCGCTGGCTGGGTCGGTCAAGGTGGACGACACCGCCGACAGCGCCTGCGCGGCGGGGCCATCGGCGCCGCATCCGCTCAGCGCCAGCACGCTGGCGAGGGTCAACAGGGACACTGCTGTCTGAGTCACACGCATTGACGATCTCCTGAACGGCGAGGCCGGCACGATAGCAGTCCGGCTCGGTGGTCCATGTGCAGGACCATGGGCCCTGTCCGGGCCCGGGAAACAGTTGGCGTGCATGACGCGAGGCGGATCGAGGCACAGCCTTTAACGAGTGCAGACGGCACGCCATTGGCAGGAAGCGCGACCGATGGACGCTGCCTGAGGTCTGGGCAGGCTGAGCAGATACGGCCCGTACGGCGGGCCGGTACTGGCCTTGCCGGCAGATCAGATGGCGCGCGCCAATTGCTCGGCCAGACCGGTATAAGCACCGGGCGTCAACGCACGCAAGCGCTGCTTGTCCTTTTCGGGCAGTTGCAGGCTTTCCACAAACGCCTGCATCGAGGCGGCGGTGATGCCCTGGCCGCGGGTCAGTGCCTTGAGTTGCTCGTAGGGATTGGGCAGGCCATGGCGGCGCATCACCGTCTGCACGGCCTCGGCCAGTACTTCCCAGGCGGCGTCCAGATCGGCATCCAGGCGCTCGGAATTGACGGTCAGCTTGCCCAGGCCCTTGGCCAGCGAGTCGAGCGCTACTTGCGTATGGCCGAACGCGGTGCCGAGGGCGCGCAGCACGGTGGAGTCGGTGAGGTCGCGCTGCCAGCGGCTGATCGGCAACTTGGCGCTGAAATGCTCGAACAGCGCATTGGCGACGCCGAAATTGCCTTCGGCGTTCTCGAAGTCGATCGGGTTGACCTTGTGCGGCATGGTCGAGGAACCGACTTCGCCTTCTTTCAATTTTTGCTTGAAATAGCCGAGCGAAATGTAGCCCCAGATGTCACGTGCCAGGTCGATGAGGATGGTGTTGGCGCGGCGGGTGGCATCGCCGATTTCGGCCACGTTGTCGTGCGGCTCGATCTGCGTGGTGTAGGGGTTGAAGACCAGCCCCAAGCCTTCGACAAAGCGTTGCGCGAACTGCGGCCAGTCCACCGACGGGTAGGACGCCACGTGTGCGTTGTAGTTGCCCACCGCGCCATTGATCTTGCCGGTCAGCTCGACCGCGGCGATCTGCTTGCGCTGGCGCTCCAGCCGCGCCACCACGTTGGCGATCTCCTTGCCGAGCGTGGTGGGCGAGGCGGTCTGGCCATGCGTGCGCGAGAGCATCGGCTGCGCGGCCTGAGCGTGCGCAAGCGTGCGCAGCGAGGCGGCGACGCCGTCCAGGGTGGGCAGCAGCACCTCGCGGCGTGCCTGCTCCAGCATCAGGCCGTAACTGAGGTTGTTGATGTCTTCGCTGGTGCATGCGAAATGCACGAATTCCAGCGCCGGGCCCAGCTCGGCGTCGTCCTTGAGCTGTTCCTTGATGAAGTACTCCACCGCCTTGACGTCATGGTTGGTGGTGCGTTCGATCTCCTTGACGCGTGCGGCGTGCGTCACGCTGAACTGCTCGGCCAGGGCGCGCAAGCGCTGCGTGGCGGCGGCCGAGAAGGCCGGCAGTTCGGCGATGCCCGGCTCGGCGGCCAGTGCCAGCAGCCACTCGATCTCCACTTTCACCCGCGCCTTGATCAGGCCGTATTCGGAAAAGATCGGGCGCAGCGCGTCCACCTTGGAGGCGTAGCGGCCATCGAGTGGGGACAGGGCGAGCAGGGCGGAATCCGACATGGGCAGGGCACTGGGAAGCAGGCGGGGCGGCTATTCTACGCCGCCCCGGCGCCGGCTTCGCCGACCGGGCGCACCGTCACCGCCTGGATGCGGTGGCCGACCATCCGCCGGACCGTGAGCAGGTGCCCGTCCAGTTCCAGGGTCTCGCCTTCTTCCGGCAGCCGCTGCAGCTGGTGCACGATCAGGCCGCCAACCGAATTGACCTGGTCGGGCGCGCTGAGATCCCGGCCCAGCAGGCGTTCCAGGCGAAAGATCGAGGTGCTGCCGGCCACCAGCAGCGAGCCGTCCGGGCCGCGCACCGGTGCGTCGCGCACCACGTGGCGGTGCTCGTCCTCGATCTCGCCCACCACCACCTCCAGCAGGTCCTCCAGGGTGAAGAAGCCCAGGATGCGGCCGTGCTCGTCCACGCACAGCGCAAGATGGGTGGCGCCGCTGCGGAACTGCTCCAGCGCCCGCGGGATCGGGCTTTCCAGCGCCAGCACGGTGGCCGGGCGCAGCAGGGTGCGCAACGCATCCAGGGTCTGGCCGCGCGCCATCGCCACCAGGATGTCCTTGGTGTGCAGGATGCCGAGTACCTGCTCGCCATCGGCGTCGAACCAGGGATAACGGCTGTAACGCGAGGTGCTGAATTCCGCCAGCACCGTCTGCAGCGTCATGCCTTCCCGCAGGCTGCGCAGGTGTTCGCGCGGGCGCATCAGGTCGCCAGCCACCAGGTCGGGTAGCTCCAGCACATGGCTCATCAGTGCCATGCCGTGGTCGGGCGCAGCCGCGTTGGGGTCCTGGCGGCCCACGATCAGCTTGAGTTCTTCGCGCGAATAGCGGTGCGATTGATGCTCCACCTCGCCCCAGCCCAGCACGCGTAGCAGCCGGTTGGCGCTGTTGTTGAGCACCCAGATCGCCGGATACATGACCCAGTAGAACGCGTACAGCGGTGCGGCCGTCCACAGCGACATGCGTTCCGGGCGGCGAATGGCCATCGATTTGGGCGCCAGTTCGCCGAGCACGATGTGCAGAAACGAGATCAGGCTGAAGGCGATCGCCAGCGCGGTGAACTGCGCGGCTTCCGGCGATAGACCCAGCGTGTCGAACACCGGCTGCAGCAGGTGCGCGAAGGCCGGCTCGCCGACCCAGCCCAGGCCAAGCGAGGCCAGCGTAATCCCGAGCTGGCAGGCCGATAGATACGCGTCCAGGTGTGCATGCACGCCCAGCAGCAGGCGCCCGCGCCAGCCGTGGTGTTCGGCCAGGCCCACCGCCTGGGTATGCCGCAATTTAAACAGTGCAAATTCGGCGGCGACAAAAAACCCGTTCAACAGCACCAGCAACAGCGCGACCAGCAACAGCCCGACGTTAGCCCACATGGCGTGCTCCACGCCGTGCGTTGACTGGAACGCGCTGCGCAACGTGTGCGGGGCTGGGGCGGCGGTGTGGCGTGGCGTGGCGTGGCACGCGATCAAAAGATTGGTCCTACAGTCAGGCGCGTGGCCCATGGCAGCGAAAGATCTCCAGCAAACACAGGCAGCAGTCTAGCCGCAGTGCTGCGATGACATCGCGGCAACGGCGTGGGCGCGTATCGTATGGCGTCGCCAGCCCGGGTGCGCCCCGCTGCCAGCCTTCCTTCACCACCAATCAACGATGTGCGGAGAGTGCAGATGAGCGAGAGTTTCAGGATCGAACACGACAGCATGGGCGAGTTGCAGGTGCCTGCCGATGCGTTGTGGGGTGCGCAGACCCAGCGCGCTGTGCAGAACTTCCCGATTTCCGGCCAGCCGATGCCGCGCGGTTTCATTCGCGCGCTGGGGTTGATCAAGGCCGCGGCCGCAGGCGTCAACGCCGATCTCGGGCTGCTGTCCAAATCGGTGGCCAAGGTGGTGCAGGAAGCCGCCTTGCAGGTGGCGCAGGGCGCGCACGATGCACATTTCCCGATCGATGTGTATCAGACCGGCTCTGGTACGTCGTCGAACATGAATGCCAACGAGGTGATTGCCACGCTGGCCACCCGCGCCGGCAAGGACGCGGTGCACCCCAATGACCACGTCAATCTCGGGCAGAGTTCCAACGACGTGGTGCCCACCGCCATTCGCGTCTCGGCATTGCTGGCGGTGCAGGAGCAGCTGCAGCCGGCGCTCAAGCACCTGCGCAAGACCATCGACAAGCGCGCCAAGGGTCTGGACAAGATCGTCAAGACCGGCCGCACGCATCTGATGGATGCGATGCCCCTGACCTTTGGTCAGGAGTTCGGCGCGTGGTCTGCGCAGCTCAGTTCAGCGCAGGAGCGCATCGACGACAGCCTGAAGCGGCTGCGCCGGTTGCCGCTGGGCGGCACTGCGATTGGCACCGGCATCAACGCCGATCCGCGCTTCGGCGGCAAGGTGGCCAAGGCCTTGTCCACGTTGAGCAGCGTCAAGTTCGAAAGTGCCGAGAACAAGTTCGAAGGCCTGGCGGCGCAGGATGATGCGGTGGAATTGTCGGGCCAGCTCAATGCGCTGGCGGTGGCCTTGATCAAGATCGCCAACGACCTGCGCTGGATGAATGCCGGGCCGCTGGCAGGGCTGGGCGAGATCGAATTGCCGGCGCTGCAGCCAGGCAGTTCGATCATGCCGGGCAAGGTGAATCCGGTGATTCCCGAAGCGACCGTGATGGTGTGCGCGCAGGTCATCGGGCACCACGCCGCGATCACGGTGGCCGGGCAGACCGGCAATTTTCAGTTGAACGTGGCGTTGCCGCTGATCGCCGCGAACCTACTGGATTCGATCAACCTGCTCAGCAACGTCTCGCGCCTGCTCGCCGATACCGCCATTGCCGGATTGAAGGTGCGCCAGGAGCGCGTGCGCGAGGCCCTGGACCGTAACCCGATCCTGGTGACCGCGCTCAACCCGATCATCGGCTACGAAAAGGCTGCCGCGATCGCCAAGCGCGCCTACAAGGAGCAGCGCCCGGTGCTGGATGTGGCCAAGGAAGACAGCGGTCTGAGCGAGGCAGAGCTGCGCCGTTTGCTGGATCCGGCGGCGTTGACACGCGGCGGCATCCAGGCGGGTGGCGGTGGTGGCGGCTGACCGCAGTCAGCTGTTGTAGGAGCGCACTTGTGCGCGATGGGCGGTATCGATAACGCTTCATCGCGCGCAAGCGCGCTCCTACGGATTGCCGCGATTATGCAGACTCAATGCCGCTCGGCCTGCACGTTGCCGAAGCTTTCGCGATACGGCTGCAGCGGCGGGATGTCGTTGAGCAATTCGCCACTCAGGCGCTGGATGTCCGGCGTTGCGGTGAGCTTGATCGACTTGTACCCGGGGTCCGGGCCCGCATCGGCGATGGCCTGCTGACGCAACATCTGCAGGTGACCGAACAGCAGCTGCAACTTGAGCCGGGTCGGCTCGGCCTGCGGCAGGGCGATATCGTCGATCTTCAGCGTGCCGTCCGGGGTGATTTCCGCATTGGCTGCGGGTGGGCGGCGAATCATCACCGACTGGGTGGTCACCGCGACGCGTGGCTTGCCACGTTCGGCGCGGCGGGACGATTGGTCACCGCAGGCGGCTAGAGTGCACAGCAGCAGCGCCATGCAGAGGATCACGAGCTTGTTCATGGGGTCGGAGGGTCGTGGGAAGACCACTAGTGTAATCCCGCGTCCGTCAACGCCGCCCCGATCAATCGACCGGGGCGGCGCATGCCGGCGCAGTGGCGTTACTTGCGGCAGTCCTCGACGTCGTGCTGGGTGAGGCTGGCGTAGGGCGCAAAGGCCGGAATCAGGCTGGCGGCCGCATCCTGCGCCGTGCGCAGACCAACCAGGCGGTCGCAGATCTGCAGTGCGTGTTGCTTGAAGGTGTCGGCCTCGGCTTCGATCTTCCCGCCGATCTGGTCGGGGTTGCCGCTCAGCACGCCCTTGAGCGCTTCGCCCGCCGCGTGCGCACCGAACGCCGCGCCCTTGGTGCCGATCTCGATGCCTTGCTTGGCCACGGCCTGCAACTGCGCGTAATAGCCGCGCATGGCCTGCTGCTGCGCAGCGTTCAGCGCCACCGGCTTGCCAGCGATGCGCAAGCTGCCGTCTGCACCGATCCTGGCCGCCGGCAAGCCGCTACGGTTGAGCGTGACGCTGTTGTTGTCGAACGTCACACCGCTGCCGTTGACCTGTGCCGAGCCGCTGGTCGTGCTTTCCGAGTGCCCGCCACACCCCACCAGCAACGCCCCCATCAGTAATGCCGAAGCAAGCACTTTCATCTGCAGTCTCCCCATGTTGGACGTTGATCAATTGTCGGCCGGCACACGCGTGGTGCCGGAGATATCGCTGGCGTTGATATCGCCGCTGCCCTTGTGCGCCAACGTCAGATCCCCTTGCACCTTGCGCACATCCGCGGCCCCGGAGGCGATCGATTCGATGTTGACGCTGCCTTGTACATCGCGGACTTCGAGATCGCCCGAGCCAATGCTGCCGACCTGCACGTTGCCGGCGACGCCATGCAGCTTCACGTCGCCCGAGCCGATCTTGCCGACCTCGGCCGCGCCACGGATCTGGCGCGCCTTGATATCGCCAGAGCCCACGGCCAGCACCTGCAAGGCGCCCGCGTCCTCCAGTTCGATATCGCCCGAACCCACCTTGGCGGTCACGCGGCCCTTGGTGCGGCGCACGGTCATGTCGCCGGAGCCCACGTCGGCGCTGACGGCTGCGGCGCCGCTGATCTCGGCATCGCCGGAACCGATATCGAACTGCACTAGCAGCGTATTCGGCACGCTGCCGCGCAGGTCCAGATAGGCGTAGCTTTCGCCAATGGAAATGCGCAGCGGGCGGTCGTCTTCCAGCGTGACCACCAGTTTGCTGCCCACCCGTTTCTGGGTGACGGTGAGGTTGCGCAGCAACTCTGGCCGGGCAGCGCAGGCACGCCCGCTCACGCGCCCGCTGGTGCCCGGGATCGCCTCCAGGCGCAGGTCATTGGAAGCGATTTCGAACAACACCGTCTTGATCCCGGACAGCTGCAACTCCAGGCTGCGCGGATCGGAAAACTTGCACTGCTCTTCGGCCACGGCAGCGCCGGGCAGACCAAGCAGCAGGAGCAGACTCAGTGGCAGGCGCATGGCGCGACCTCAGGCTTCGGAGCGCCGGCGGCGCAGGTAGATGGAGGCAGCGATCAGGGCAACGCCGATGGCCGCACCGATCCAGATGTCCGGGTTGCCGTAGACGCGTGCGCTGTCAGTGTGTTGCAGCACCCATTGCACCAGGTCGCTGGGATTCTGCATCGCACTGCTGTCCAGGGTGCCGCTGACCGCGCGCGGCGACCAGGTGCCGGGCAGGGCGCTCAGCAGGCCGCGGTAGCCGACGATGTACCAGACCCAGCCGATCGGCAGCGACACACCGGGCATGGCCGAGAGAATGCTCAGCATCACGCAGGCCAGCAGCGGGAACAGCACCGCCCACAGGAACGGCTTGGAAGTGGCCCAGGCCGAGCAGAACATCAGCCAGCCCACGGTCGGCAGCGACCACAACAGGCTCATCGGCACGGTCATCAACAGCCGTCCAACCAGGGCGAACGGATGCGAATGCGTGGCCATGGCCCATGGGCTGGGGACGCCGGCGATCAACGCACCACCGATGGCGATCAACCACAGGGCAAGGCCGACCACCAGACCGATCGCAATCGCGATCAGCGGCGCCAGCAACAACGCCCATGCGGCCTTGGACAGCACTGTCTGCGTGTCCGACACCGGCAAGGATTTCCAGAACAGCACGCTGCGATCGCGGCGGTCGTCGTAGAGGCTGCCCAGCGCATAGAAGAACACCACAAAGGCCAGTACGACCGAGGCGATGCCGATGCCGCCCAGCAGCAGGCCGTCGCCCACCTGGCCCAGGGTGCGGGTGTATTCGGCCAGGTCGTCCATCCTCATGCTGTCGCCGGACATGTTGCCGCGCGCGCTGACTGCGCCGATCACCGCGCCCAGCAGCGCGAAGAACACCGCGATGCCGCCGGTGATCACCTGCGACCAGACGAAACCGCCACGGTGCTCCCAGTACTCGCGTTTGAGCAGCCAGGTGAACGTGCGTGCGGGAGATGCTTGGTGGGTCATTGCATTCATGCGTAGGTCCCCTTCATGACAGCAACAAACAGATCGGCCAGGCCGGGATTGCGGGTTTCACCGAAGCGGGCGAGTTGCTCCTTGGGCGCACCGTCGAACAGCATCACGGTCTTGCCGAACGGCAGGCTGCGCTCGTCGATGGGGCCCAGTGCGCGCGCGCTGTCCAGGTGCTCGGCGTTGACCAGTACTTCGGTGTAGCGCTCGGCGACGTGTTCCATATCGGCCGTGAGCACGATGCGGCCGTCGCGGATGAACATCACATCGGTGAGGATGTGCTCGATCTCTTCCACCTGGTGGGTGGTGACGATGATGGTCTTCTGCTCGTCGAAGTAGTCTTCCAGCAGGCGCTGGTAGAACTGCTTGCGGTACAGGATGTCCAGGCCCAGCGTGGGCTCGTCCAGCACCAGGATGCGCGCATCGATGGCCATCACCAGGGCCAGGTGCAGCTGCACGATCATGCCCTTGGAGAGTTCGCGCACCCGCGATTTGCGATTGAGCTGGGTGTTGGCCAGAAAGCGCTCGCACTTGGCACGGTCAAAGCGCGGGTGGACGCCGGCGACGAAGTCGATGGCCTCGCCGACACGCAGCCAGCGCGGCAGCACCGCTACATCGGCAATGAAGCAGACCTCGTTCATCAGCGCATTGCGTTGCGTGCGCGGGTCCATGCCCAGCACCTGCAGCTCGCCGTCGAAATCGGTCAGGCCCAGCACGGCCTTGAGCGCGGTGGTCTTGCCGGCGCCGTTGGGGCCGATCAGCCCGATGATGCGGCCGGCGGCGATGGTGAAGCTGGTGTTGTCCAGCGCAAGTCGATGCTTGTAGGCCTTGCGCAGGCCACGAGCGTCGACCACGTGGTCGGTGGAGACGGCGGTCATGGTGTTTTCCCCTGTGGCAGCAGATCGTCGATGGTCAGTCCCAGGCGCTGGATGCGTTCCAGCACCGCAGGCCATTCTTCATTGAGGAAGCGCTCGCGTTCGCTTCCGCGCAATTTCTGTGCGGCTTCCGGGGTCATGAACATGCCCAGGCCGCGGCGCTTCTCCACCAGGTTCTCGTCGGCCAGTTCCTGATAGGCGCGCGAGACGGTGATGGGGTTCAATTGATAGTCGGCCGCCACTTGCCGTACCGAGGGCAGGGCGTCGCCAGGCTTGAGGATTCCATCGAGCATCATGGCAATCACACGTTCCTTGAGTTGGCGATAGATGGGAGCGCCGTCGCTCCACTGGATGTCAGTCATGATCAGCTCCGTGGGCGCAGGACTTGCGCGAAGGAGAAATAGGGCATCGACAGCGAGGCGCGCAGGTGCCGGCTGGGCCGGGTGCGTGTCTCGGGGGGAGTTGTCGCGTTTTCCGTAACCGCCTCCGACGCGCCATAATCGGCGCCGGTATCCGTGACCTGACTGGAAGCGGCTCCCAGGCAACCAATGGCGAACAGGGTGCTGCCGAACAGCAGCAGCGGAACTGGTCGCGTAAAGCGTGTGCTGTTCATGCTTTCCCCTGCGTTGGATGACTGGTGTTGTATTAAACTATAACACCGACACGCAGGCAGTCAACTGCCTGTCATACCCAACTGATGGCACCCCGCCGCTGGCGCGTGTGTCCTCACCACCTAGGGCACCGCTCATGTCGCTCAATCGTCTGTTGGTCCTTGTATTCGCTGGACTTTTTTCCACTGCTGCGGTGGCGGCCGGTACCTCGGTGCTGGATCTGGACTATCGCCCGCTGGCCGGCAAGGCCCCAATCAACCTGAACCGTAGTTACGGCGGCAAGGTGGTGATGGTGGTCAACACCGCCAGCAAGTGCGGCTTCACCCCGCAGTACGAAGGCCTGGAAGCGCTCAATCAGCGCTTCGGCAGCCGCGGGTTCACCGTGCTCGGCTTCCCGTCCAACGATTTCCAGGGACAGGAACCCGGATCTGAGAAACAGATCCAGGAATTCTGCACGCTGACCTATGGCGTCAAGTTCCCGATGTTTGAGAAGGTGCATGTGCTGGGCGCGCAGGCGACCCCGCTGTATCAGCGACTGACGCGCGAGACCGGCGTGGCGCCGGGTTGGAACTTCCACAAGTATTTGATCGGTCGCAATGGACAGGTGGTGGCGCAGTTCCCGAGCAAGGTCAAGCCGGACGATCCGCAGGTGCTGGCGGCGATCGAGCGCGAGCTCAAGGCGCCAGCACGCTGAGCGCGGCGCGCGCAACGTCGCGTGCACATGCGACAATGCGCATTCAGCGCCGGCGTCGGCGTGATCTTTTCACTTTCGGGAAGTGCATCGAATGAAGATGGGAAAGCGCGGCGCGGCGGCGTCGCTACTGATGGTGGCAATGTCGGCAACGATGCCTGCGATGTCGCAACAACCGGCCGCAGCGGCCACCAAGGAGAAGCCGGCTTTGAATGCATCGTCTGAAAAGAGCAACGTGAGTTACGCCATCGGTATGGACGTGGCACGTTCGTTCGAGCCGATCGCGCAGGACATCGATGTGAGCGCCATGCAGCGCGCCATCGAGAACGCTTTCAAGGGCGGCAAGCCGCTGTTGTCCGACGAGCAGACCCAGGCCACCGACACCGCACTGCGCACCGCGCTGGCGGCACGCAATGGCCAGCAGATGCCGGGCATGGCACCGGGCAGCGCCCCGGCGGCGCCGTCCAAGGAAAATGTCGGCCTGATGCTGGGTGACCGCGCGGTTGGCCCGTCGCTGGCCGGCATCAAGGACGAGATCGATCTGTCGATCCTGATGGAAGCTGTCCGCACCGTATTCGCCAAGGGCACCACGCGGTTGACCCAGCAGGAAGCGGCCGCAACGATGCAGGCGTTCGCCACTGCCAAGCAGGGCGCAGCCGGCGCCAAGAATCGCGAAGAAGGCAATGCGTTCCTGGCCAAGAACAACACCGAAAAGGGCGTGATCACCACGGCCTCGGGTCTGCAGTACATGGTGCTGCGCCAGGGCAGCGGCGAGCGCCCGATGCCTACCAACACGGTGCGCGTCAACTACGAAGGCAAGCTGCTCGACGGGAAGGTCTTCGATAGCTCTTACCAGCGCGGCCAGCCGGCCGAGTTTGGTCTGAATCAAGTGATTGCTGGTTGGACCGAGGGTGTCGCCTTGATGCCGGTCGGTTCGAAATATCGTTTCTGGATTCCATCCAACTTGGCCTATGGCCCGAACGGCACGCAAGGGGGGCCGATCGGACCGGACGCAACGTTGACGTTCGATGTCGAACTGATGGGTATCCTTCCCTGATCCCCCACAGGAGTACCCCCACCCATGCGAGTTGCGATCTTTGGTACCGGCTATGTTGGTCTTGTCACCGGTACCTGTCTGGCGGAAGTAGGTCATCACGTTATCTGCGTGGATATCGACCAGGCGAAAGTTGATGGTCTCAATCGTGGGGTGATTCCCATCTATGAACCTGGCCTGGAGCCGATGGTGAAAGCCAACCACGCCTCTGGCCGGTTGCGCTTCACTACCGACGCGGCCGAGGCGATTGCGCACGGCGAAATCACCTTCATCGCCGTGGGCACGCCGCCGGACGAGGACGGCAGCGCCGACCTGCAGTACGTGCTGGCGGTTGCGCGCACCGTGGGTCGTCATATCGACGGGCCGTCGGTGATCGTCAATAAGTCCACGGTGCCGGTCGGTACCGCCGACAAGGTGCGCGCGGCCATCCAGGAAGAACTGGATGCACGCGGCGTGGACCATGAGTTCGACGTGGTTTCCAACCCTGAGTTCCTCAAGGAAGGTGACGCGGTGGCCGACTGCATGCGCCCGGACCGGATCGTGATCGGTGCCAAGAAGCCGGCAGCGATTGCACGCATGCGCCGTCTGTATGCACCGTTCAACCGCAACCGCGATCGCATCGTGGAAATGGATGTGCGTTCGGCCGAGCTGACCAAGTACGCGGCCAACGCGATGCTGGCGACCAAGATTAGTTTCATGAATGAAATCGCCAACATTGCCGAGCGTGTCGGTGCGGACGTCGAGCACGTGCGTAACGGTATCGGTTCGGATCCGCGCATTGGCTGGCACTTCATCTATCCCGGCGCCGGTTACGGCGGCTCGTGCTTCCCGAAGGATGTGCAGGCGCTGGCCAAGACCGCGCAGCAGTACGGCATGCAGCCGACCCTGCTCAATGCGGTGGAAAGCGTCAACAACGCGCAGAAGGGTCATTTGTTCGAACTGGTGCAGCGTCACTATGCCGATGGCAACGGCAGCATCGCCGGCAAGACCTTTGCGGTGTGGGGCATGGCGTTCAAGCCCAATACCGATGACATGCGTGCAGCCTCCAGCCGTCGCCTGATGGCGCAGTTGTGGGAAGCCGGTGCCAAGGTGCGCGCTTACGACCCCGAAGCCACGCACGAAGCCAAGCGCATCTTCGGCGAGCGCGACGACCTGGCGTTCTGCGACGACGCCTTCGCCGCACTGGAAGGCGCCGACGCGCTGGTCGTGGTCACCGAGTGGAAGCAGTTCCGCAGCCCGGATTTCGGCAAGATCAAGCAGGCTCTGAAGGACGACGTCGTGTTCGACGGCCGCAACCTGTACGACCCGCAGGAGATCGAAGCCGCAGGTCTGGCGTACTACGCCATCGGACGAGGCCGTTCGCTGCATGCATGAGCAACTCTCGCCGCGCGACCAGGAACTGGAAGCGCGGTTGGTGGAACTGGAAACGCGCCTCTCTTTTCAGGAGCAGGCGCTGACCGAACTGAGTGAAGCGCTTGCGGACGCCCGTTTGACGGGCGCCCGCAATGCCGAATTGATCCGCCACCTGCTCGAGGATCTGGGCAAGGTGCGCTCCACGTTGTTTGCGGATGCGGCGGACGAACCGCCACCGCCGCACTATTGATTGCAGATTGCCACCGCCATGAGCGATACCCTACGTGACCAGTTGCTTGGGTTGGGCTTCAAGCCCGCCCCCAAGCCCGAACGCAAACCCGACGCACGGCCTGCCGCGCGTCCGCATGGCAAGGGTGGCAAGCCTGCGCCCGGCAAGCCGGGACAGGGCAGGGGACCGCAGCGGCCGCATGCCGCTGCGGCACCCGACGGCAAGCCCGCGCCCTCCGCCAGGCCGCATCCGAACGCAGACCGTCGTGGGCCCCGGCCTGCGCGTACCCGCGAGGACATCGATCTGGCCAAGGCCTACGCGATCCGCGCGCAACGCGAGAAGGACGAGCGCATCGAAGCCGAGCGCGTGAAGCAGGAAGAAGCACGCCTGCGGCGCGAAGCCAAGGCCAAGCTGGAAGAACTGCTCAAGGACAAGAGCCTCAATCACGCGGAAGCGGACATCGCCCGCCATTTTCCATATGGCGGCAAGATCAAGCGCATCTACGTCACCGCCGATCAGCTCAAGGCCCTCAATGCCGGCGAGTTGGGCGTGCTGCAACTCAACGGCCGCTATCTGCTGGTGACAGCGCAGGTGCTGGCCGAAGCCGAAGCCGTGTTTGCACCATCGGTAGCGTTGAAAGTGGATCCCAATGCACCGGCCGGTGACGACCCGTACGCCGACCCGAAGTATCAGGTGCCGGACGACCTGGTCTGGTGAGGCGGGGCGTGTTTTTCCGGCACATTGAAGGCAGCAAATCAGGCACCTGAGCGGTGCCTTTTTGTTTGCCCGTCGCTGTCTTTGTTGGCCCGCAGGCCTAACGAATGCCCGCCTTCCAGCGCTTCGGTTCTGTTGCGCCGCGATACACAGGCTAATCACGGCCAGCACCCCACCATCGCAGCGCTCGCGGATGGCGGCTTCGGGATGATGACGCGACTGATGCGCCGCCGCTTCTTCATTGGAAGGTCTTGCCATGTCCGCACTGTCGCTTTTTCGTCTTGCTTCTTCCCCTGCGGCTGAAGCAACGTATTGCGCGCAATCACGTCGCCGATCATTTGCACGCGGTCTCGGTACATCCGCCGCAGTGCTGCTCGCACTGACTCTGCTCAGCCAGCGCGCTTCCGCGCAGGCCGACGATGCGCCGGCGTTCGATCGCCCGGGGATCCCGTTCGCGGCCGAGACGCTGCGCCCCGGCGCGTTTGCCTGGGAACAGGGGCTTCCCGATGCCAGCACCGACCGCAGCGGCGGGCAGCGCACCACGTTGTACACGGCCGATACCTTGATGCGCCTGGGCCTGTTTGAGAACGTCGAGCTGCAGCTGGGCAGTGACAGCTACAACTGGCAGCATGGCGGTGGTGAGCGCGTGCGGGATGGTGGCGACAGCCACGTTGCGCTCAAGGTGGCGCTGCCGTCGCGCGTGCAGAGCTTTCATTGGGCCGTGCTCGGCAGCTACAGCGTGCCGACCGGCAGTGCGGCCTTCAGCGACGGCTATTCGCGCGAACTGGGTGTCACCGCCTCGTGGGACCTACCGCAGGAGCGCGCATTGGCGTTGTACGTCAACTACGCCCGCGATAGCGATGGCCACCAATGGACCTTCGCACCGAACTACACCTTCTTTTCCGGCGAGCACTTCAGCAGCTATGTGGAAGCCGGCATCGACTCGGGGGGGGACCATGCACGGGTAGCGGGCGCGGGCGGTGCCTGGCAGCTGCCGCACGCGATGCAGTTGGATGTCTCAGTGTTGCGTGGGCTGACCTCCGAGAGCCCGGACTGGCAGGGCGGGCTAGGGCTGTCGATCGCCTTCCAGTAACGGTGAGCTGCGGATACGCTGGGGCCAGCACACAGGCGCTGGATTTGGAGCCAAGGCGCTTGCTCTGGTCGTCGTGGGGCAAGGGACATTCGTCAGTACCATTGGACTGACCAACGCACGCTCCAGCCCGTTCCCACAGAAATGCTGCACTGCCGCATGCATTGAATGCAGGGAAAAGGCCTAATTGGATCGATCCAATCAGCGTCGAGTGCATGCCTCTTCCTTACCACTCCAGGTCTGCTGCGTGACCCGCACCACGCCGGCGCCTCCGTCGCCTGAGGACGACGCAGCGCGCAGCACCCGCCGTGGCGCGGTGACCTTGCGCGATATCGCCAACGCCATCGGTGTCTCGCGCGCGACGGTGTCGCTGGTGCTGCGCGGCAGCCCGCTGGTGCATGCGAGCACGCGCGCGCGGGTCGAGGCCGAGCTGGATCGCCAACATTATGTCTATAACCGTGCCGCCGCCAATCTGCGCCGCCGCACGTCATCCAGCATCGCGCTGGTGATCAATGATCTGTCCAATCCGTTCTTTGCCGAATTCGCTGCTGGCGTGGACGAGGCGCTGGGCGCAGCCGGGTACGTGACCTTGCTCGGTAGCACCGGTGAATCCACGCAGCGCCAGCAGGCGGTGCTGAGCTCGCTGATGGAGCACACGCCCGCCGGCATTATCCTGTCGCCGGCCGAAGGCAGTCAGGCGCAGGCACTGACCCAGGCATTGGGACGGCAGCGCAACGTGCTGCTGTTCAATCGCGAGGTCGCCGACGCCGAGTGGGATCTGCTGGCGCTGGACAACGAGCAGGGCGCGTTCGAGGCCTGCTCGCATCTCATCGCGCAGGGCCATCGGCATATCGTGTTTTTCGGTGGGCATGCCGCATCCAGTTCCTGCCGGCAACGGCGCGCCGGTTACGCGCGCGCAATGGCGGCCGCCGGTCTGGCAGTGCAGTGGGTGGAGTCGGCGCCCAACCGCCAGGATGCCGCAGTCTGTGCGACCCAGATGCTTGCGCACCCCGACCGCACTGCCAGTGCCGCGGTTTGCTACAACGACAGCGTTGCACTCGGATTGATGGCCGCGTTGGCCATGCGCGGCATTGTGCCCGGCCGCGACTTCGCAGTGACCGGCTTTGACGATATCGCCGAAGCCGGCTTGTTCACCCCCGCACTCACCACCTTGGCGGCCGACCCGCGCGCGCGTGGGCAGCAGGCCGCACAGCTGATGCTGCAGCGCATTGAAGACCCCGACCATGCGCCGCAGCGGCTTACCGCCGCGGTGGCATTGAAGATTCGCGCGAGCAGCGCATGTG
>Ga0114992_100047_pt1 | contig 21820 bp, 18 predicted proteins | sample MSEELM_DM5_FD_89584 | JGI IMG/M metagenome (GOLD analysis project Ga0114992, IMG submission 89584) | Subsurface microbial communities from deep shales in West Virginia, USA - MSEEL M_DM5 | ecosystem: Environmental > Aquatic > Deep subsurface > Shale gas/oil reservoir > Produced water/Flow back ... | reverse complement strand
CAACCTGGATTCGGTGTTCGTCACCGGCACCTCCACCGCCACCACCAAGCTCAAGTCCAGCGTGTCGGTCAGCACCGTCGGTGCCGAGGCGATCGAGCAATCGGCCCCGCGCAGCACTGCAGAAATCTTCCGCAACATTCCCGGTATCCGCTCCGAGTCCAGCGGCGGCGAAGGCAATGCCAATATCGCCGTGCGCGGCCTCCCCGTGGCTTCCGGCGGCGCCAAGTTCCTGCAGCTGCAGGAAGACGGCCTGCCGGTGATGGAGTTCGGCGATATCGCCTTCGGCAACGCCGATATCTTCCTGCGCTCGGATTTCACGATGGATCGCATCGAAGCGATCCGCGGCGGTTCGGCCTCGACGTTTACCAGCAATGCGCCCGGCGGCATCATCAACTTCATCAGCAAGACCGGCGACACCGAAGGCGGCAGCGTCGGCGTCAGTCGCGGCCTGGACTACGACAACACCCGTATCGACTTCAATTACGGCGCGCCGTTTGCCGAGCACTGGCAGTTCAACATCGGCGGCTTCTTCCGCCAGGGCGACGGTGTGCGCGATGCCGGCTACACCACCGACAAGGGCGGCCAACTCAAGGCCAACCTCACCCGCCTGTTCGAGAACGGCTACGTGCGTGTGTACGGCAAATACCTCAACGACCGTGCCGCCGGCTATTTGCCGGTGCCCACCTCGGTGCGTGGCCGCGACGGCTCGCCGGACCTGGGCGGCTTCCCCGGTTTCGACCCCGGCAACGACACCTTGTACAGCCGTAATTTCCGCACCGATGTTGGCCTGGATGGCAACAACCAGCCGCGCCGCACCGACCTGGGCGACGGCATGCACCCGATCTCCCGCACCATCGGCGCCGAAGCCTGGTTCGACCTGGGCAATGGCTGGAACCTGAGCGATAAATTCCGTATCGCCGACAACAGCGGCCGCTTCGTCAGCCCGTTCCCGGCCGAAGTCACCGATGCCGCCGCGCTGGCATCGTCCATCGGCGGCGCCGGCGCGCAGCTGGTGGAAGCCGGTGGCGCCAATGCTGGCCAGGCCTACACCGGCACGGCCATCCGCACGCATCTGTTCAATGTCGCCATCAACGATCTGGGCAATGTCACCAACGACCTCAGCCTCTCGCGTGAGTTCGGCGGTGACGGCCGCACCCTCAACCTGCGCATGGGCTACTACACCTCGCGCCAGACCATCGACATGGACTGGACCTGGAACTCCTACGTGCAGAGCCTGGGCCGCGACTCGCGCCTGCTCAACGTGGTCGACGCCGCAGGCGTGTCGCGCTCGCAGAACGGCCTGTACGCCTACGGCACGCCGTTCTGGGGCGATTGCTGCATCACCCGCAGCTACGACGTGCGCTACGACGTCAACGCACCGTACGTGTCGCTCACCTTCGACAGCGGCAAGCTCAGCATCGACGGCAGCCTGCGCTACGACATGGGCGATGCGCGCGGCAACTATTCCGGCACCGCCATCGCGCAGAACCTGGACGTCAACGGCGATGGCGTGATCCAGCCGGTGGAGCAGCGCGTGGCCACCGTGGACACCGCCAATGCGCGGCCAGTGGACTACGACTGGAACTACCTGTCGTACTCATTGGGCGGCAATTACCTGATCAACGACGACCTGGGCGCATTCGCACGCGTCAGCCGTGGCGCACGCGCCAATGCCGACCGCCTGCTGTTCGGCGTGATCCGCGACGATGGCTCGGTGACCTCCGATGAAGCGGTCAACGTGGTGCGACAGACCGAAGCCGGCCTGAAGTGGCGCCGCGACGGCCTGAGCCTGTTTGCCACCGCGTTTGCCGCGCGCACCCAGGAGCAGAACTTCGAAGTCACCAGCCAGCGCTTCTTCAACCGTAGCTACAAGGCGCACGGGATCGAGCTGGAAGCCAGCTACCGCTACGAGGGCTTCACCGTCAACGGCGGCGTGACCTGGACCGATGCAGAAATCGCCAGGGACCAGATCACTCCGGAGAACACCGGCAACGTGCCGCGCCGCCAAGCCGACTTCGTGTGGCAGCTCACCCCGAGCTACCGCGGCGACGGCTACCAGTTCGGCGTGAACCTGATCGGCACCACCGAGGCCTACACGCAGGATTCCAACCAGCTGAAGATGCCGGGCTACACGCAGGTGAACCTGTTCGGCGACTACCGCATCACCGATGCGCTCACCGTCGCGTTGAACGTCAACAACCTGTTCAATACGTTCGGGCTGACCGAAGCCGAGGAAGCCACCATTCCGGCCAACGGCATCATCCGCGCACGTTCGATCGCCGGCCGCACCACCAGCCTCAGCCTGCGCTACGACTTCTAAAGGACCCGCGCCGGGCCCTGCCCGGCTTTCCCCATGATCGCTTCCTCCCCCATCGATGCCGCTGCACTGCGCGCCAGCGTTGCCGCCGCACTGGATCCGTCCACTGCCGTAGCAACACTGGCGCGTTTCGATACGCATGCCCCGCGCCTGCTCGACGCGCTGTCCACGCTCTACGGCGACCATGCCGACTACGTCACCTGGTTGCCACAGTGGCTGAGCGCACTGGGCGTGGTCGCACAGGCACGGCCAGCGGCCTTGCGGCACCTCGACGACAGCCGCGCACCGGGCTGGTTCGGCCAGCAGGACATGCTGGGCTACAGCGCCTACGTGGACCGTTTTGCCGGCACGCTGCGCGGTGTTGCCGAGCGCGTTCCGTATCTGCAGGAACTGGGCGTGCGGTATCTGCACCTGCTGCCATTCCTGCGCGCACGCGCCGGCGACAACGACGGCGGTTTTGCGGTCAGCGATTACGGCCAGGTGGAACCGGCCCTGGGCAGCAACGACGATCTGGTCGCACTCACCGCACGCCTACGCGCGGCCAACATCAGCCTGTGCGCAGATTTCGTGCTCAACCACACCGCCGACGACCACGCCTGGGCACAGGCCGCACGCGCTGGCGATACGCGTTATCTCGACTACTACCATCACTTCGCCGACCGCAACGCACCTGACCAGTACGACACCACCCTGGTGCAGGTGTTCCCGCAGACTGCGCCCGGCAACTTCACCTGGGTGGACGAGACCCGGCAGTGGATGTGGACCACGTTCTATCCCTATCAGTGGGATTTGAACTGGAGCAACCCGGCGGTGTTCGGCGAGATGGCATTGGCGATGCTGGAGCTGGCCAATCTGGGCGTGGAAGCGTTCCGACTCGATTCCACGGCGTACCTGTGGAAACGCCCGGGCACCAACTGCATGAACCAGCCCGAGGCGCACACCATCTTGGTGGCATTGCGTGCCGTGGCCGACATCGTGGCGCCCTCGGTGGTGATGAAGGCCGAAGCCATCGTGCCGATGGCGGAGCTGCCGCCCTACTTCGGCAGCGGCGTGCAGCGCGGGCACGAGTGTCACCTGGCCTATCACAGCACGCTGATGGCGGCTGGCTGGTCGGCACTGGCCCTGCAACGCGGCGACATCCTGCAGGACGTGATCGCGCACAGCCCACCGCTGCCGCCCAACTGCGCCTGGCTCAGCTACGTGCGCTGCCATGACGACATCGGCTGGAACGTGTTGCAGCACGAGGCCGCCGGCACTGCCGCGCAACCGCCGTTCTCGCTGCGCGAAGTGGCGCAGTTCTACGCCAACGCCGTGCCCGGCAGTTACGCGCGCGGCGAAAGTTTCCAGAGCAGCGGCGATGGCGTGCATGGCACCAATGGCATGAGCGCGGCATTGGTGGGCGTGCAGGCTGCGCACGAACACGCCGATGCGGCGGCGGCCGCCCGTGCGGTGGATCGCCTGGTGTTGCTCTACGCCGTGTCGCTGGCGATGCCGGGTGTTCCGCTGATCTACATGGGCGATGAACTCGCGCTACCCAACGACACCGCCTACCTGGACGATGCGCAGCGACGCCACGAAGGACGCTGGCTGCATCGCCCGGCGATGGCGTGGGAGCTGGCCGCGCAGCGGCATGACGCCTCCACGTTGGCAGGTACGGTGTACACGCGCTTGCGTGCATTGATCCGGCTGCGTGCGGGCCTGCCTGCGCTGGCTGCCACGCAATCGCTGGGCAGCGTCGCCCTCGGTGATGCCCGGCTGTTTGCACTGACGCGTGGCGACAGTTTCCTGGCGGTGCACAATTTCAGCGACGTGCCACTGCCGGTGGATCTCACCCAGACCGGACATGCCCTATGGGCTGTGCTGGACACCGACGGCACTGGCGATGCGCCCGAACCGCATACGGAGCTGTTGCTTCCGGCCTATGGCGTGCGCTGGTTGCAGCGTCGTTGAATCATGGGTTGATCTAGACCGCACTCGGCAAAGCTGCCGTGGTGCGCGTCGCGTGTCGATGCTTGATGCGCGAGGTACTGGAGTGCCTCGCCGACTCGACGCCCGCGCTTCGTCATACGACGCGGTTTCGCACTCAGCAACGCTGCATTGCAGCGTGTACATCGGCAATAAAAAAGCACGCCGGTCAGGGCGTGCTTTTTCTCATCGCATCTGCTCGACCTGACGACCACGAAGGCCGCGCCGCCGCACAGATGAGTTGCTGCGCTGGCGCGTTTCCGCGCCAGCAGCTGCATCTCAGCGCTTGCCCAGGCTCAACAGCGTTTCCGCAGTCTTCTCGGACGAAGCCGGGTTCTGGCCAGTCACCAGCATGCCGTCGGTAACCACATGCACGCCCCAGTCGGCGCCCTTTTCATACTGGCCACCAAGCTCGATCAGCACGTCTTCCACCAGGAACGGCACGATCTTGGTCAGACCCACGCCCTCTTCTTCGCCGTTGGTGAAGCCAGTGACGCGGCGACCATTGACCAGCGGCTTGCCGCCTGCGCCCTTGACCCGACGCAGCGCGCCCGGTGCGTGGCAGACCAGACCATGTGGCTTGTTGGCAGTGGCGAACGCTTCGATCAGCGCGATCGAGTGCGCGTCTTCGGCCAGATCCCACAGCGGGCCATGACCACCCGGATAAAACAGCACATCGAACGTGTCTGCCTGGATGTCGGCCAGGCGGTGCGTAGTTGCCAGCGCCTGCTGCGCATCGGGATCCTGCTTGAAGCGCTTGGTCGCCTCGGTCTGCGCGTCGGGCTCGTCACTCTTCGGGTCCAGCGGCGGCTGGCCGCCCTTCGGCGAGACCAGGGTGATCTGCGCGCCTGCGTCCTTGAACACGTAGTAGGGCGCGGCGAATTCTTCCAGCCAGAAGCCGGTCTTCTTGCCGGTATCGCCCAGCTGGTCGTGGGAGGTGAGCACCATCAGAACATTCATTGGATTGCCTTGGGTTATCGCCCCGGACTCGGGCAAGGCGGCCAGTCTGCGATTCAGCCCGTTGCAGCGCCGTGTAGAGTGCGTGGGCGCCGCGCGCACGGTTCAGACATTCATCGCCGGCGGCTGCAGCTGATCCATGCGGATGCGGTTGGCAAATAGCGAGAACGCCAGCATGCCGGCCAGCCCGCTGACACGGCTCACCCACGGCGGCAGCCAGCGTGGCGCCACCAGTACACCGCTTTCGAACAGCGGTGCAAAGCGCGCCACATCGCCCAGCGCCATCTTGCCCGCGAACAAATACCGGCAGCGCTGCAACTGATCGCGCTGCAACGCATGCCGGAAGAACGTATGCACCGCCACCAGCCCGCGCAGGTACACCGTGTCCTTGGTGAAGGCACCGCCACCGCTGGTCGGCACGCCGCGGAACACGCGCTGCGCAGAGGAAAAACTTTCCAGCGGGCTTTGCCCGCTCTCGGTGAAATAGCGAAAGATCTCGATGAAATCGGCACCGGAGCGCGCCATCGCAATCGCTTCGATGCGCAGGCTGATGCGCTTCATGCGTTCGATGTCGATGCTGCCGGTGATCTGCTCGGCAAACGTCGCCAGGCCTTCCTGCGTGGCGGTGGTGCGTGGCGAAGAAATCCCCAGGCTGGGCAGGTGCAGCTGCGCACGCCCGTTGAGCGCCGTGAGCGAGTGCACCAATGCTTCGTGATGGAACAACTGCGCGCGATCGTAATCGCTGAAGGTCGCGCCGCTGCGCAGCCGGATGCGGTGCGCACCGGCCGCGGCCTTGGCCAGCAGGTCCGGGTCCAGCGTCACGGTGATCACGCGGCCTTCGAAAAACGCATCCAGATCGTTCTGCAACTGCATCCGCAACGCGGTGGCCGACACCGGCACCTGTTCTTCCGGCGCCAGCAATTCACGGTCCAGCTCCTGCGCGATCTGAATGAAGTGCCGCGCAGCCTCGCGCGTGCTCGGCCCATTGCCCGGCATCGGGTCGTCCGGCACACCAAACAGCTGTGCCGAGTAATCACTCACCGCTGCGGTGCCCAGCGATTCCAGCAACCCGGCCGCCAGCCCCCAGCTATGCGCCGAATCGATCAAATACGCACCGAGCGGATGCTGCGGGTCGGCGGCCTTCGCAATGACGGCCAGCTCGCGCCGGGTATCGCCAAAATCCAGTACCGGGTACTCCACCTGCGGCAGCTCTGGCTGCCCGCGCGCCACGCTCTGCAGGAAGGGCTCCTGCAAGGCCCGAGGCCAGCTCGCCAACGCGAGCAATTTGACCCCGCGCACGGCCTTGACCAAGCGCGCATCCAGCGCCGCGTGATGGACGATGTCCGGCGGCCCCTTGCGCGATGGCATCAGCGCCGTCCGGGACGATCGACGCTGGCAGGCCGCTTGCCCGAGCCCTTGCCGCGATTGTTCTGCGCAACACGGGTGGCGAGTTTTTCGGCCGCGCTGGCCACTTCCACGCGCAGCTTCATGTAGTTGGCCACGCGCTCCGGGTCCAGCTGATCGGCCTCGATCGCCGCACGCACCGCGCAACCGGGTTCGGCGATATGCGCGCAATCGTTGAAACGGCATTGCGCGGCCAACGCTTCCACATCGGAAAAGCCGCCTTCGGCCAGATCCTCCTCACCGGTGGGCTTGAGCTCGCGCATGCCGGGCGTATCGATCAGACACGCACCCGACGGCAGCGGAATCAACGCCCGATGCGTGGTGGTGTGGCGGCCGCGCGAATCGTTCTCGCGCACCGCGTTGGTCTTCATCTTCTGCGTGCCGAGCAAGGTGTTGGTCAACGTCGACTTGCCCGCGCCGGACGAGCCCACCAGCACCGCGGTGCGGCCATCGCCCAGCCACGGCCGCAGCGCCGCCACACTCTCGGGATCCTTGGCATTGACTGCACGCAACGCGATGTTCTGCGCTTCCAACTCCTCCAGCACCGCTAACGCATCCTCGGCGTATTCGGTCTGATCGGCCTTGGTCAGCACCACCACCGGCTCGGCACCGCCACCGCCAACCAGCAGCAGATAGCGCTCGATGCGGCGCGGATTGAAGTCCGCATCCAGCCCGCACACGATGAACACCGTATCGATATTGGCCGCGATCACCTGCTGGTGGTAATGCTCGCCAGCCGCGCCGCGCTTGATCGAGGTGCGCCGCGGCAGCAAGGCCACGATGCGCTTGCCCTCCATCAACACCCAATCGCCCACCGCCGCCCGCTCATGGCTGGGAAACCGCGGCCGCTGCCATTCCGGCAACGACTCGGCTTTCAGGCTGGCCTCCGGCGTATCGGCCACCACATACCCGGTGCGGTGCTGCTCCACCACCCGCGCTGGCAACGCCTGCGGATGCGCCGCAAAGATCGCCTGCCAAGCCGGGTCCTCGGGAGGGCCAGGCCAGGGCCAGCCAATGGATTGGAGGGTGTGGTAGTTGGGGGATGTGTCGCTCATGTGCGGATTCTAGGCGCTGCAACGGCTTTTGCCACATTCGGCTCAAGGCCAGCGCCCGGGATCAATGCTCCGGACAGGACAGAAGACACTCCGCCAGAGTGCTAGCGCCAGCCGTTGCGCGATCAGCCCCTGAGTTCAACATCCCTACCCGCGTCAACCGCCGCGTCGCCAGCAGCAAAGCGTCCCAACCAGCTTACGTAGGGATGAGCAATTAGCCGCCGGCACCATCCGGATTAAATCGATTCAGTGCAGCCCAAGCGATCATGCACGAGCTGTAGCCAATAACGGCGCCGGCCGCAACGAACACTCCGTATCCAAGGCTAAACACCAGATGAAATTGTCCCAGCATGATCATTGCCCAAACACCCCTGCCTGGCGTTTCGATCGACTCAATTGGAAGGCCCAATATAAGAGCACCCACAAATCCCAGGAAGACGACCATTCCGGAAATCGCGACCAGCAAAGCCTTTGGCCTGTTGTACACCTCAGGAGCATCCGATGTTGAATACTGCCACAGCATAATAAGCGGCGATAACAGCAGCGAAGCCGACATTGTCAAACCATAACCTTCAGACTGCCCTACGGCCGCATCGTAGAAAAGCTTCCATCCAGGGGAAATACAAAAATCAGGCATCCCTAATGCGATTGCGGTTTTGCTGAAGAAGAATGGGACAAGAAAAAAGATCCAGGGAAATGATCCACTCCATCTTTCCAGCCAACTCATTTTCACTTCCATTGAAATCCCCATGCATTGGCGCAGACCCGACAAGTGCGCCAGCGGCCCGCAGGGCATTCTGACGTAGAGCCATGGCATCAATCCATCAGCCACGACAGGCGGATCGCGCGCGCGCCTGGTCGGCCTGAATAAAGACACTGAGGGCCTAGTGAGGCATGTCACTTTTTTATTACGGCCAGGAGGGCTGCCCCTGGCTCTCACCGCCGGCCGGTGACCGGCCTTGACATTGTTGCCAATGCAAGCATGTCCGCCTGTCATATTTCCGCTACCATGCCAAGCCTCACGCCTACAACCGGCCTGCCGTATGTCCACCGCCCCGCAAAAGCCGCTCGCCATCCGCGAGCGCCTGTCCGAAGTCCGCTACGAGATCCGGGGCGAACTGGCGCGGCGAGCGCGGGAGTTGGAGGCGCAGGGCCGCAAGCTGATCAAGCTCAACATCGGCAACCCCGGTGCATTCGGGTTCCGTGCGCCGGAGCATCTGCAGCGTGCGATTGCCGACGACATGGGCCGCACCGATCCCTATACGCATCAGCAGGGCCTGCCGGAAGCACGCGAGGCGATCGCGGCCGCGTATGCGCGCCGCCAGCATCCGGATGCACATCCGGACCGGATCTTTATCGGCAACGGCGTCAGCGAACTGATCGACCTGTCACTGCGCGCCCTGCTGAACCCCGGCGACGAAGTGCTGGTGCCCTCGCCCGATTACCCGCTGTGGTCGGCGGCCACCATCCTCAACGACGGCCGCCCGGTGTATTACCGCTGCGCGCCGGAGAATGGCTTCCAGCCGGACCCGGTGGAAATCGAGACACTGGTGTCGTCGCGCACGCGCGCCATCGTGCTGATCAATCCGAACAACCCCAGCGGCGCCAGTTATTCGCGCGAGTTGCTGGAGCGCATCGTCGCCATCGCGGTCAAGCACAACCTGCTGTTGATGGTGGACGAGATCTACGACCAGGTGCTGTATGACGGTGCGGCGTTTGTGCCGGTGGCACCGCTGGCTGGCGAGCACCCGTGCATCACCTTCAGCGGGCTGAGCAAGGTGCACCGCGCCTGCGGCTGGCGGGTGGGTTGGGCGCTGTTGTCCGGTGAGCAATCGCGCATCAACGATCTGCGCAACGCCATGGACCTGCTCGGCGCGCTGCGCCTGTGCGCGAATGTGCCGGGCCAGTATGCAATCGACGCGGCAGTCAACGGGCCGGACACCATCTCGGCGCTGTGCGCGCCGGGTGGACGCCTGTACGAGACCCGCCGCGCGGTGATCGAAGCATGCGCGGCCAGCTCACATCTGTCGTTGGTTGCACCGGCCGGCGCGCTGTATGCGTTCCCGGCAGTGGTGGGGCCGGCGGCGCGTGCTTTCGACGACCACACCTTCGCGCTGGATCTGATGAACGACGAAGGCGTGCTGGTGGTGCCGGGCTCCAGCTTCAACGTGCCGTATCGCCACCATTTCCGCGTGACGCTGATGCCCGAAGCTGCGGTGATGCGCGATGTGTTTGCGCGCATCGATCGCGCCCTGACGCGACGTGCAGAGGCGGTGACCAAGGTCGTGCCGCTCAAGTCGCGCAGCGTGGCGTGATGGCGGCGGTCGGCCTGCCGCGGCGCTATCTGGCGCTGGGCGACTCCTACACCATCGGCGAGGGCGTCGCCGCCGAGCAGCGCTGGCCGGAGCAACTGGCCGAAGGCCTGCGGGCCTATGGCTGGCCGGTGGCAGCGCCGCAACTGATCGCCACCACCGGCTGGACCACCGACGAGTTGCAGGCCGGGATCGACGCGGCCGCGCCGCAGGGCCCGTTCGATCTGGTGAGCCTGTTGATCGGGGTCAACAATCAGTACCGCGAGCGCACGCTGGACGCCTACCGCGCCGAGTTCGACGATTTATTGCTGCGCGCGATTGGCTTTGCCGATGCGCGTCCCGAACGCGTGGTGGTGCTGTCGATTCCCGATTGGGGGCTGACCCCATTCGCGCGCGCACAAGGACGCGATGCGGCCCTGATCGCCGCACAGATCGATGCATTCAACACGGTGGCCGCCGAACGCTGCGCGGCACGCGCGGTGCGCTTCATCGACATCACCGCCACCAGCCGCGACGGCGGCGATGCACCGGACATGCTCGTCGATGATGGCCTGCATCCGTCCGGTGCGATGTATGCGCGCTGGACTGCGCTGGCGCTGCCCGCCGCGCGCGACGCACTCAGCTAGCCGCGTTAGACGCCTCACTGCCAAGGACCGACATTGCACACCACCGCCACCCAACCCATGAGCCGCCCGCAGGCGCTGGCGATCGCACGCGCATTTCTGCCGCCGCATCCGTTGGGTAACCGCTACGACTACTACTACACGCAGGCCAAGCTGCGCACCGACCCGCTGTATCCCGGCGTATTGGCAGAGCTACGCAGCACCACCGCGCCGGTGCTGGACCTGGGCTGCGGGCTTGGGCTGCTGGCCCATGCATTGCGCGCCGATGGCCAGACGCTGGGGTATCACGGCGTGGATGTGGATGCGTCCAAGATCCGCCGCGCGCAGCACATCGCGCAGCGCTCGGCGTTGGGCAATACGCAATTCGCCGTGGTCGATCTGAGTGTGGCGTGGCCGCAACACAGTGGCAGCGTCACCATCCTGGACGTGCTGCAGTATCTGCAGGCCGACATGCAGGCCAGCCTGCTGCACAACGTGGCGCAGATGCTGACGCCGGGCGCCAAACTGGTCATCCGCAGCGCGCTGGGCGATGACAGCGGCCGTGGCCGCACCAGCCGTGTCACCGACGTGCTGGCGCACCTGAGCGGCTGGATGCAGCGCATGCCGCGCAGCTATCCCACCCGCGACAGCCTGCAGGCGCAACTGGATGCCGCCGGCCTGCGCGCGACGTTTGCGCCGCTCTACGGCAACACGCCATTCAACAACTGGCTGATCGTGGCCGAGCCGCGCTGAGCCGTGCTGCCGGTCCCCCGCTGCGTTGCGGGGATCGGCGAGCGGCACGTTCTCAATGGAAAATCGTGCGCTCTTGTGCGTATCCGGTTGCGTCGCATCTTTCGTGCTGACGCAGTACGTAGCGATGGACGTCGGCCTGCTACGGCTTCCGTAAGGAAGAATGCATTTTCAAATGCCATCGGCCAGGGCCTTGGAGCTGCCGCCGAAAATGCATTGCCGAAGCATGCGATCGCCTCCCCCATGACGTGACCTGCAAACTCAGCTCCATCAGACGTCGGCCGAACAGCGCCGTCATGAATGGCACTGCGCACGCCTTGCGCATGCGTCGCCGTGTTCCGCGAGAACGGATTTGCAACACAGCCGCGCCGTCAATCCGGGCGCCGCGCGACCAACCCACGCGCCTGCATCGCCTCGAGCACGCCGCGCAGGATGGTGACGTTGTGGCCGTGCGCGGCGCCTTCGTGCAGCAGCACGATGGCGCCCGGGTCAAGGCTGCGCACGATGCGCGCCACCGTGGTGTCGGGTTCGCAGCGCACGCCGTCGAAGCCGCGTGCACTCCAGGCCACGCGTGTCAGGCCGTGCTCACGCAGCGCGGCCGCAACGAATGGGTTGGTCATGCCTACCACCGAGCGGTACAGCCGCGGTGCCTGGCCGGTGATGTCCGCCAGCGCCTGTTGCGCGTCGCCGATCTCGCGCGCCATGCGGCGCGGGCCCAGCGCCCAGAACCAGGCCTGCGGATGGCTGTGGCTGTGATTGCCGATGCCATGGCCGCGGCGCACGATTTCGCGCACCAGTTCAGGCCGCTGTGCGGCGCGTTCGCCCACCACGAAGAAGGTGGCGCTGGCGCGGTGCGCATCGAGCAGGTCGAGCATGGCCACGGTGTCGTCGGAAGGGCCATCGTCGATGGTCAGCCACACCTGCGGCCCCTGCCCGGGCAAACGCGACACCACCGGCGCGTACAGGCGTGCGCGCGGCAAGAACACCGGCGCAACGAACAATGCATGCGAGAGCAGCAACGCTGGCAGCCCCCAGGCCCAGCCCAACCGCCACCACAGCAGCGCCACGGCCAGCTGCGAGACGGCCAGCCAGCCGACCCAGCGGTACGGGCGCGAGGGGATGCGATACAGCGTTTCCAGCGTGGTCATGCCTCATGATGCCACGGGGCGTAGAATGGTCGGCCTCCACGATCTGACCGAAGTGCTGCCATGTCCCTCGATCCCGCCCTGCGTTCCCGCATCGATACGCTGCTGCAATCCAACCGCGTGGTCCTCTTCATGAAAGGCCAGCCCGGCATGCCGCAGTGCGGCTTCTCGGCCAAGGCCATCGGCGTGCTGGACGGCCTGGGCATCGACTATGCCCACGTCAACGTGCTGGCCGACCAGGAAATCCGCGAAGGCATCAAGGCCTACGGCGACTGGCCGACCATTCCGCAGCTGTATGTGGATGGCGAGCTGATCGGCGGCAGCGACATCATCGTGCAGATGGCCGACAGCGGCGAGCTGAGCAGCATGCTCGGCCTGCAGGCACCGGACCGCAGCCCGCCCAAGATCACCATCACCCCGGCTGCGGTCGAGATGCTCAAGGGTGCGTTGGCCGATGCACCGGATGCCTCGCTGACGCTGGCCATCGATGCCAATTTCCAGCCGAACTTCCAGCTGGCGCCAACCAACCCGAACGCTATCGCCGCCGAGTCCAACGGGCTGCGCGTGCAGTTCGACCTGGCCAGCGCGCGCCGCGCCGACGGCATCACCATCGACTGGGTGGACGACATCCGTGGCCGCGGCCTGGCCATCGACAACCCCAACGCGCCCAAGCCGGTGCAGGAGCTGGCGGTGCGCGATGCCGACGACCGTCTCAAGGCCGGTACGCTGACTGTGGTGGACGTGCGCCCGGCCGATGAGCGTGCGCTGGCTACGGTGGCAGCGCCGTTCCGCACCCTGGACGCACACGAGCGCCTGGAGATCGAGCAACTGCCCAAGGACACCCCGCTGGCGTTCCTGTGCCACCGCGGCGGGCGTAGCCTGCAGGCGGCCGAGCATTTCCGCGGCCTGGGCTTTACCAACGTCTACAACGTCACCGGCGGCATCGATGCCTGGTCGGACGCGGTGGACAACGGCGTGCCCAAGTACTGAGCACGCCGGGTGGCCACGCACGGCCGCCGTAACACCCAAACGGGCGCTCCCATGGAGCGTCCGTTTTTTCATGCCTCCCATCACAAGGACACCGATGCGCATGCACTGCCGATTGCTTTCCCTCGCCCTCACCGCCCTGCTGCCGCTGGCCGCCCACGCCGCCGCACCGCCGCGCGCGGTGATGCTGGTGCAGACCTACGACACCCAGCCGGCGGATGAGCCGTTCGAATATGTGCCGGTGTGGTTGGGCCGCGGTGTGGTGCAGGAAGCCACCATGCCGCGCTCGCTGATCGGCCAGCCGCTGCAGCTGTTCGATGCAGGCGCCTCCACCGGCGCAGTGCGCCTGACCGCATTGAGCGTGGACGACAACAGCATGTGCGGCGGCACCGCGCGCCTGCGCTTCAAAGGCGCGACATCACCGACCAAGCCGGTCTTGCTGTCGTCTGTGGACCTCAACCCGGGCCAGCGCTTTGCCACGCGCGCGGCCACGCCGAGCGAGCAGACCGAGCTGCTCCGCCTCATCGGTGAGAGCGCGCAGCTGCGCCAGAAGGTCAAGCCGGCGGCGTTGAACAAGGCGCTGGCGGCATTTGCGGCAGACCGTGCCAACGACGCCGCGTCGCTGCAGATCTTCACCGATGCGCGCGCACCGCAACGCCGCGTGGCCGTGCTCACCCAGAGCCACCCCACCCAGACCGGCAACACCGAAAGCCCTACCGGCGTGCTCACGGTGTTCGCCCTGCTGGAGCACACCGGCCAACGCTGGCAGCTACGCCAGGGCAACGCCGAGAATGGCTGCGACGACTGCGAAGGCCTGCCACGCAGCACGCACTTGCTGCAGTTCGGCGACATCGACGGCAACGGCACGCTGGACTTCGTGCTGTCTGACAGCGGTTATGAAACCTACGGGTTCTATCTACTGCTGGGCGAAGGCGACCGCTGGCAGAGCGAGACCTTGATGGGCGGCTGCTGAGGCATCGAACGCGTGCAGGGAGGCCTCTGTCAATGCATGAAAACGCGTGATTGGCTTGGGCGCGCGCAGATCAGCCCTGCGTGCGTCCATCCACGCGATTGCGTTGAGGTGCAGACAACGCGATCTGCTCAGTCATCAGCATCTCTCAGAATCGGCTAGGCGCGCACGTATCAACACTGCGTGCGCCCACGCGTGCGACTGCTCTCAGATCCAGACGCACGCGATCCGGGCAGTCAACACTGTCTTCAGCGCCTGCTTCAGCGCCTGCGCGCAGATGCCAGGCTCGCCGTCATACCCAAGTGGGGGCAGCGCACGCCGCACTCATCAACCGCCTAACCGGCAAACCCACCTTCGTCGAGAAACTGTTGCTCTTCGACGGTGGTTTCGCGTCCCAGCACGGCATTGCGATGCGGGAAACGACCGAAGCGCTGAATGATCTGCTGGTGCTCCAGCGCATAGCGCGTGGTCTCGGCCTCGCCGAGCGCGGTGATCAATGTCACCGAGCGTGCCTGCTCCTGCAACTCTTCCGCATGCTCGAATGGCAGATAGAAGAACAGGCGCAATTGCACTGATACCTGCTGGTCGAAGCCGCGTGCAATGGCCTGCTTGGCGTAGAACAGCGCCAGGCCGTCGGTGGCATAGGCGTGCGCACTGCCCCGGAATGCATTGCGCGGAATCTGGTCGAGCAGCAACAACAAGGCCAGCGCATCTTCGGCGCGGGTCATCCAATCGGCGTACTCGCCCCGTGCCGCGGCAAAATGCTGCTCGCTGAAATGCTGGCGCACGTTGGCGTCGAAGGCGTCGTTGCGGGTAAACCAGCGCGCCTCGCCGGCCAGTTCCCAGAAAGCCAGCACCACATCGGCCTGTTTGTTGCGTTCGGTTTTGGCAATCATCGACATTCTCCCCAATGAATACGGCACAGCATGCGCCTGCAGGCGTGATGAGCCCGCTGCGCCGCAACCATCAGCACTTGGCAAGCGCGCCGCCGGCCGCTAGGTTTGCGCAGACGTCTTTCGTTCCACCGGGGAAATCCATGCGTTCCATCCTGTTCGCCGCGCTGGGCGCGGCTGTGCTGTGCGGGCCTGCCGCGGCCGCGTCGCGTTTCGTCGAAGACCCGTACCCCAGCACCTACCACGCGCTCGCCTCTGGCCCAGTGCTGATCCAGCATGCCACCGTGCTCACCGGCACCGGCCAGCGCCTGGACGATGCCGACGTACTGCTGCGCGACGGCAAGGTGGCTGCGGTCGGCCGTGGCCTGGAGGTGCCCGCCGACGCGCGCCGCATCGACGGCACCGGCAAGTGGGTGACGCCGGGCATCATCGACGTGCACTCGCACCTGGGCGTGTACCCCAGCCCGGGCGTCAGCGCCCACAGCGACGGCAACGAAATGACCGCCCCGGTCACCCCCAACGTGTGGGCCGAGCATTCGGTGTGGCCGCAGGACCCGGGCTTCGGCACGGCACTGGCTGGCGGCATCACCTCGCTGCAGGTGCTGCCCGGCTCGGCCAACCTGATTGGTGGCCGTGGTGTCACCCTCAAGAACGTGGCGGCCACCACCTACCAGGGCATGAAATTTCCCGGTGCGCCGTGGGGCCTGAAGATGGCCTGCGGCGAAAACCCCAAGCGCGTGTATGGCGAAAAAGGCGGCCCGGCCACGCGCATGGGCAACGTTGCCGGTTACCGCGCGGCCTTCATCGACGCGGCCGAATACTTGAACAAGAACGCGCCCAAGAAGAGCGAGAAGAAGCGCCACTGGTGGAGCGGCGGCGGCGACAACGACAGCAGCGGCGATGCCGGTGGCAAGCGCGATCTCAAGCTGGACACGCTGGCCGGTGCCATCAACGGCGACATCCGCGTGCACATCCACTGCTACCGCGCCGATGAAATGGCCACCATGCTGGATCTGGCCAAGGAGTTCGGCTTCCACATCGCCGCGTTCCACCACGGCGTGGAAGCCTACAAGCTGGCCGACCGGTTGGCGCAGGAAAACGTCTGCGGCGCGCTGTGGGCCGATTGGTGGGGCTTCAAGATGGAAGCCTTCGACGGCATCCAGGAAAACATCGCCATCGTCGATCGCCCGGCCAACAGCTGCGCCATCGTGCATTCGGATTCAGAAGAAGGCATCCAGCGACTCAATCAGGAAGCGGCGAAGGTGATTGCCAACGCGCGCCGCGCCGGCATGGAGATTCCGCCCGAACGCGCCATCCGCTGGCTCACCAGCAACGCCGCCAAGGCGCTGGGCATCGAGCAACAGACCGGTGCGCTGGAGCCGGGCAAGATGGGCGATATGGTGGTGTGGAACGGCAACCCCTTCAGTTCCTACGCACTGGCCGAGCAGGTGTATATCGACGGCGCGCAGGTGTACGACCGCCACGACCGCAGGTTGCAACCGGTCTCCGACTTCATGCTGGGCCAGGAGGTGGCACGATGAGCCGCGCCATGTTCCGCCGCCCGCGCCTGCGTGCGTTGTCCGCATTGGTGCTGGCTGCGCTGACATTGCCGGCAGTTGCGCAGCAGGTGCTGATTCGCGGCGCCACCGTGCATACCGCCACCAGCCAGGGCACGTTGCGCAATACCGATGTCCTGGTGCAGGGTGGCGTGATTCGCGCCATCGGCACTGGCCTTGCCGTGCCCACCCACGGCCGCGTGGTCGAGGCCAAGGGCCGCCCGCTGACGCCGGCCCTGTTTGGCGGCATCACCGAGATCGGTATCGAAGAAGTGTCTGGCGAAGCCGCCACCGTGGACAGCGGCGTCAAACTGACCGAGCAGCCGATGCGCCCGGAATTCGACGTCACCCTGGCCTACAACCCGGACTCGGTGCTGATCCCGGTGGCACGCGTGGAAGGCATCGGCTTCACCGCGCTCGGGGCGACCACCAGCGGCGCGTTCATCGCCGGCCAAGGCGGCATCGTGCGCCTGGATGGCGGCCCGGATCCGGTCGGCCCGCATGCCTTGTTCATTCGTCTGGGTGCGGCCGCGTCGGACCTGACCGGCAGCTCACGCGCCGCGCAGTGGATGCTGCTCGATCAACTGGTGGCCGAAGCACGCGGGCGCGTGCCGGCAGACTCGCCGCATGCCTTGCTCACCCCCGTTGGCCGCAGCGTGCTGGCCAACTATCTGGCCGGCCGGGGCCGCATCGTGGTGCAGGTGGAACGAACTGCGGACATCCGCCAGCTGTTGCGTTGGGCGCAGCGCGAGAAGGTGCGCATTGCCATTGCCGGCGGTACCGAAGCCTGGAAGCTCGCCCCGCAGCTGGCGCAGGCCAAGGTGCCGGTGCTGGTGGATGCGTTTGCGGATCTGCCTTCCACCTTCGACCAGATTGGCGCCACACTGGAAAACGCCGCACGCCTGCGCGCAGCCGGCGTGGAGGTGAGCTTCACCCAGAGCGGCGATGCCTCGCACAACGCGCGCAAGCTGCGTCAGCTGGCCGGTAATGCCGTGGCCAATGGCCTGCCATGGGAATCCGGCCTGGCCGGGCTGACCCGCGTGCCGGCGGAAATCTTTGGCGTGGGCGATCGCATCGGCAGCATTGCGGTGGGCAAGCAGGCCGACCTGGTGCTGTGGGACGGCGACCCGCTGGATGTGGCGCATTACGCCGAACAGGTCTGGATGGGCGGGCGCGACATGCCGATGCGCTCGCGCCAGACCGATCTGCGCGACCGCTATCTGCAGCAGGCCGGCCCGTTGCCACGCGCCTACCAACGCTGAGCTGCGCGGCGCGGCGCCGCGCACGGCTGCGTCGCTGACAGTGGTCGCAGCACGCTGTAAGCGCCGCATCGCATTGCAGCGCCGCGCACTGCACTGCACTGCACTGCAAACATCGCAATGCACTCCACCGTCGCAGGCAGCACGCCTGCGACACCTCATCGCAAAGGATTGCCCATGCGCCTGATGCGCACACTGCTGTTGTCGTTGTTGCTGCTGCCGCTGCTGGCCGGCGCCCAATCCGGCTGGATCGATACGCAAGGCCAACCGATTCCCAACTCCTCTAGCCGCAAGGCGGTGCAGGACCTGGGCGCCAGCCTGCTGCTGACCCCCGATGCGGACTGGCAGCAAAAATGGAATACGCCCAGCGACACCACGCCGCACTTCAATGAGGTCGATCACCTCGCTACCGGCGAGGTGTTGTTCATGCTGATCCTGCTCTCCAACCCGGGCCTGGATGCGCAGCGGCATACCGACGTGGTGTGCAATATCCGCATCATCGACCCGACCGGGAACCTCGTGCAGGACACCACCGACACGCCCTGCCTGCAGGGCGAACTCAGCGGCGACCCACGCAATGTGTACATGGCTCAGGCCAGCCTGCATGTGGAGGCCGAAGCCGACGACCCGCCGGGCCGCTGGCAGGTACAGGTCACCGTCAATGACCGCCAGCGCGGGGTCAGCATTCCGCTCAGCACCAGCTTCACCATGGGCCGCAAACGCGCCGCAGCGACCGCCCGATGAGCAGCATGCCGCGACGGACCCGCGCCGCGTACCTGCTCATCGCGGCGGCCATCTTCTTGACCGAAGTGGCCATCGCCGCCGGCTGGATCGGCGGGCCATGGGTGCGCGGCAGCCTGGGCGATGTGTTGGCGGTGGCGTTGGTGTATTGCGGCCTGCGCGGTGTGTTCGCCTGCCCGCCGCGGTGGGCCTGCGTGCTGGCGATTGCCATCGGCCTGCTGATCGAAGGGCTGCAGGCCGCGCACCTGGCCGACCGGCTCGGTCTGCGCCCCGGCAGCGCCGCCTACATCGCACTTGGCAACACCGCCACGCTGCACGACCTGGTGATGTATCTGATCGGCGGGCTGCTTGCCTACTGCTGCGACGTATTGCTGCGTCGCCGTGTCATGCGTGCATCGCAGCATGTAGCGCAGCAGTGAGACACATTTTCTGGAGACACGAATGGCCGGTTCGATGACCACGGCGCTGACACGCATGCGCTGGCCGGCTGTGAGCGTGCGCGTGCGCCCGCGCCTGCTCCCGCACCATCGCCGTCGGCAGCGACGCCGACCACCTCGGCGACCAGTGCGCCGGCAACACCCGCCGCAGCAGCAACGCCAGTCGAAGGCGCATCGCTCGCGCTGGGCTGCGCGGAAGGCGACGACCCCGCGCAGGAAGCCAGTGCCATCGCCGCACGCGGTGGCGGCATGGTGCAACGGGTGTCCGCGCATCGCCTGCAGGTCACCACGCCGGCCGGCGCACAGATCTTTGCCGACACCGCGCCCTTCGACGAACCGCTGGAGGGCGAGGACTACCGCTTTTGTGATCGGCGCGATGGCTACCTGCTGCTGCAGCATCGCGACGGCGGCACCTTCGCCGGTACCTTGATCGACGCACGCACCGGCACGCAGACGCCGGGCGGCCTGCGCGTGGTGATCGCGCCGGACCACAGCCGCTATCTGGCCACCGCGCAGCCCGATGGCATGGATGGCGAGGAGTGGCAGGTGCTGAGCATCGACGGAAAGCAGCTTGCGTCCACGACCAATGCCCTGCTCAGCGACGACGCCGCCGAGCCCGGCATCATCGCCACGCTGGATGCACCGCAGTGGAGCACCGCGCAGCAGCTGCAGGCCACTGCCACCTGCCTGAGCGATGAGACGCAGCAGTGGCAGGTGCGCCTGGTCGAGCAGGCCGGCCGCTGGCAATGGCAGCCACGTCGTGATTGCGCGAGCGCGCCCACGGAGCAATGACATGTTCCAGGGCAGCACGACGGGGTCGATTCAACAGCGTGTCCTGCAGCAGGCGCCCGCCAATCTGCAACGCGGTCTGGAAACGGTGGGCGGGCGGCTGATCCTGACCGCCGATGCGCTGCACTTCCAACCGCATGCCTTCAATATCCAGACCCAGTCGCTGACCATCATGCTGCTGCAGATCGCATCGCTGCAGTTGTGCTGGACGCGCCTGCTCGGCCTGCTGCCGCTGGCACCCAATTCGCTGGCGGTGCAGCTGGCCGATGGCAGCGAGCATCGCTTCGTACTTGGCAAACGCGAGCAGTGGATGCGCGCCATCCAGGCGGCCTGCGATGCCAAACGCCAGGCCGCCACACCGCCGCCATTGCCATAGCCATCGCCGCCGCTTCCGCGCAACCGGCGGCCTGCGCGCCAAGCGGCGATGCATGCCGGTCGCACCGCGAGCGTGACCTGCACTGCGCTTCGCGTACCGGGCGTGAACCCAGCGCACGCTCCTGGGCTGCGGTTATCGCCGCTGCAGCCGCGCCCGCCTAGCATCGCGCATCGGCGCACCGCGCCTTGCTCGTTACGGAGATCGACATGCATCGCATCCCGCTGCGCACGCTGGCCTGTGCGCTTGTGCTCTACGCTGGCGTCGTCGCGCCCGCATTCGCCGCCTTCGGCATCACCCGCAGTGGTGATCGCATCGTGGTGGATACCGGCGCCGAGCTGCTGTTTTCGGTCAATGCCAGCAACGGCGATCTCGTGTCGATTCGCTACCGCGGCAACGAACTGCAGACCACCGAATCCAAGGGCTCGCATATCGCCTCCGGGCTAGGCACCGCCAGCGTGGAGGCGCGCGTGGTGGGCGGCGCCATCGTGATCACGGCCAAGGCCGGCGACCTCACCCAGTACTACATCGCACGCAAGGGCCGTAATGCCATCTACATGGCCACCTCCGCGCCCAGCCTGCTGCCGGTGGGCGAGCTGCGCTTCATCGCCCGCTTGAACGTGGCCAAGCTGCCGAACGCGTTGCAGGAACCGGATTCCAGCGTCGGCACTGCGATTGAAGGCGAAGACGTGTTCCTGCTGCCGGATGGGCGGACCAGCTCCAAGTTCTACTCGGCCCGGCGCACGTTCGAAGACCCGCTGCACGGCGTCAGCGGCAACGGCGTGGCGGTGTTCATGCTGATGGGCAATCGCGAGCGCAGTGCGGGCGGGCCGTTCTTCAAGGACATCGCCACACAGAAAACCCGCGTCACCCATGAGTTGTACAACTACATGTATTCGGACCACACCCAGACCGAAGCCTTCCGCGGCGGATTGCACGGCGTGTACGGCCTGTTGTTCACCGACGGCGGTGCGCCTTCCTCCGCACAGACCAGCACCGACTTCATCGATGCCAGCCTGGGCGTGAACGGCTACCTGGCAGCGGACGGGCGCGGCACGCTTGCCGGGCGCGTGAGCGGGGTGCTGGCAGGGCAGCCGGCGGTGGTCGGCTTGCGCAACGCTCAGGCGCAATACTGGGCCACGGCCACTGGCAGCGGCGACTACCAGATCAACGGCGTGCGCCCGGGCCGCTACCGCATGACGCTGTATCAACACGAGCTGGAGGTGGCGCAACGCGATGTCGAAGTGTTTGCCGGCGCCACCGCACAGGCCGCGCTGCAGGCGGTGAGCTTGCCCGGCGCGGTGAAGTGGT
>Ga0114992_100043_pt1 | contig 22517 bp, 18 predicted proteins | sample MSEELM_DM5_FD_89584 | JGI IMG/M metagenome (GOLD analysis project Ga0114992, IMG submission 89584) | Subsurface microbial communities from deep shales in West Virginia, USA - MSEEL M_DM5 | ecosystem: Environmental > Aquatic > Deep subsurface > Shale gas/oil reservoir > Produced water/Flow back ... | reverse complement strand
TGGTTTTGCGCGCCACGGGTCGAATTCGTCGGCAAGCACTGCAGCGAGCTGATCCGTACCGGGCGCATCGGCCCGGTTTTGACCATGGCGCGCGAGCAGGCGCTGCTGCGGCCACGCTGAGCGGGCCTGCAACTGCCGTGCTGCAGCCGCTTTACGCTGGGCGGTGCAACGGCAATACTCGCTGACCTGTCCAAGAATTTTGCTTCGCCCATGCGCCAAGGTTCGCCCGCGTCACCCTCCGCCGCCGCCAAAGCCCAACTGCTGGAAGAGCTGCGCAAGCTCGAGCAGGAAGAGGCGCAATTGAAATACGCTCAGACCCTGGAAGCGTTCGACCAGGTGATCGAGACGCTGACCCAGTTCGGTGGCCGCTTCAACACCAAGCAAAAAGCCCAGATCGCTTCGCTGGCCACGACCGGCAAGGTCAAGGGCCCGCTGACCTCGAGCGGCGAGGTGGCCGCCAAATACTGGCTGCCGCATTCGGGCGAGACCTGGTCCGGCCGTGGTCGCACGCCGCGCGCGTTCAAGGCGTGGGAGGGCACCAGCTCCTATAAGGAATGGAAGGCCAAGCACCCGGACAAGCGCTTTCCGTTGTATCCGGGCTGAGCTGCGGTCGATCGCTACTTGTGGCACACACGCATAGAGATGGAAATCAAACGGCCGCGCGGGCGAGATCGACAGCCTCTCACTTGGTAGCGCGGCCGCGCGCTTGGGGAAAGGTCAACACAGTCTGGCGGCCTCCGGCGTGACCCTTTGTAGGAAGTGATGCTAGCGCTCGGCTACGCGATAACCGATGCCGTTTGCAAGCGCATCGCGATCACGGTCGAACATCAGCCGCTTGCGCGTAGGCAAGAGGCTTAAGCGAGCGCGAGGCTGCAGGTGGGCATTGCCACCCTGCATGGCAATCGCTGATAGGTCATCGCCTGCCCACACCAGCCGCGCGTGCCGCCGCATCTGGCGCAAGCTGGCCGTGATGGGCGCTGGGTCGGCTTGGCTACGCAGCCAAATCGATAAAGCCGCAATTGCGTCGGCTGCGCCCGCGCTGCAGGCTGCCACGTATCCGCATACAAACAAGTAGCCACAAAAAAGCCCGCCTTCCATCCAATGAAAGGCGGGCTTGCTAACGCATGCTCAGGCAATCAGCCTACCTTGCACTCGAACACCGTGATGCTGCGCGGCGGTGCCAGGAACTCGCTGGCGCCGGCCGGCATGCTGTCCACTTCCAGCGCTTCGTCGGTGGAGAGCGCAAGCTTCCAGTGCACCGGTTCGTCGGAAGAGGGCAGGGTGAAGGTCACGCCCTCGTGGTAGGCATTGATCACGATCAGCAAGGTAGCGTCGTTGCCGCGTTCCTTGACGCCGGAGGTCTGCGCCTTGCCTTCCAGCAGCAGTCCCACCGAGCGCGCGCCGGCATCGGTCCAGTGCGCGTCGTCCATCTCGGTGCCGCCCGGATTGAGCCAGGTCAGATCACGCAGGCCAGCTTCTTCGTTGTACTGCCCGTTGAGGAAGCGGCCACGCGACAGGATCGGGTAACGTTTACGTAGCGCGGTCAGTGATTTGACGAAGTCGGTCAGGCGGCCGTCGGTGGGGTCGTTCTCCCAGTCGAGCCAGGTGATTTCATTGTCCTGGCAATAGGTATTGTTGTTGCCGCCCTGCGACTGCGCTCGCTCGTCGCCGGCCAGCATCATCGGCGTGCCTTGCGACAGCAGTAGCGTGGCGAGCAGGTTCTTCATCTGCCGCTCGCGAAGTTGCAGGATGTCGGCGTTGTCGGTCTCGCCTTCTTCGCCGTAGTTGCACGAGCCATCGTTGGAGGAACCGTCGCGGTTGTCCTCGCCGTTGTCGATGTTGTGCTTCTCGTTGTAGCTCACCAGATCGCGCAGCGTAAAACCGTCGTGCGCGGTGATGAAGTTCACCGATGCCCAGGGGCGGCGACCGCGGCGGTCGAACAGGTCCGCAGAGCCGGTGAAGCGAGTAGCAAACTCTGCCAGCTTGCCGTCCTCGCCCTTCCAGAACTCGCGCGCGTTGTCGCGGAATTTGTCGTTCCATTCCGACCAACCTGGCGGGAAATGCCCCACCTGATAGCCGCCCGGGCCGCAATCCCATGGTTCGGCAATGAGCTTGACTTCCGACAGCAGCGGATCCTGGTTGCAGGCATCCAGGAAGCCACCGCGTTGATCGAACCCGCTCGGCTCGCGGCCCAGGATCGTGGCCAAGTCGAAGCGGAACCCGTCCACGTGCATTTCGCCGGCCCAGTAGCGCAGCGAATCGTTGACGAACTGGATCACCCGCGAGTTGCTCAGGTTGAGCGTATTGCCGGTGCCGGTGTCGTTGATGTAGTAGCGCTTGTCTTCGGCGAGACGGTAATAGCTGGCGTTGTCGATGCCCTTGAACGAGAGCGTCGGCCCCAGTTCGCTGCCTTCGGCAGTGTGGTTGTAGACCACGTCCAGGATCACTTCCAGGCCTTGCTTGTGCATCGCCTTGACCATGTCGCGGAACTCGTCGCGATGGCCGCTGGAAAGGTAGCGCGACTTCAGCGCGAAGAAGCTGATGGTGTTGTAGCCCCAGTAGTTGCGCAGGCCCTTGTCCAGCAGGTGCTGATCATCCAGATACGCATGCACCGGCAGCAGTTCCACCGCCGTAATGCCCAGGTCCTTGATGTACTGCAGCACCGATGGCTGCGCCAGGCCGGCGAAGGTGCCGCGCACGGCTTCCGGCACCTGCGCGTTGCGCATGGTGTAGCCACGTACGTGGGTCTCGTAGATCACAGTCTCGTTCCACGGCTTGAGCAGGCGCGCGTCGTCTTCCCAGTCGTAGGTGTCTTCAACCACCACGCACTTGGGCATGAACGGCGCGCTGTCGCGCTCGTCGAAGCTCAGGTCGCCATCAGGATGCCCGACCGTGTAGCCATACAATTCATCGGCCCACACCAGGTCGCCATCGAGTTCGCGCGCATACGGATCCAGCAACAGCTTGTTGTGGTTGAACCGGTGTCCCTCGGTGGGTGCATAGGGACCGTGCACGCGGTAGCCGTAGCGCTGGCCGGGCTTTACGTCGGGCAGATAGCCATGCCAGATCTCGTTGGTGTACTCGGGCAGGTCGACACGGCTCTCGTTGCCCTGTTCGTCGAACAGGCACAGCTCCACACGCGTGGCGTGCGCGGAAAACAGCGCAAAGTTGGTGCCCTTGCCATCGAAGATGGCGCCGCGTGGGAACGGGCGGCCTTGGCGGATGCGGGAGGGGGTGGCGTAAGCCGCGCTGGCGGGATGTCGCATTGGGCAGGATCTCGTGAACCGGCACGCCGGCATTAGGGGGCTCAAGCATTGCTGGTGAGGCTGTGCAAGACACGTCACGGCCGCAGTGGGGTGGCGTGAGGGTGGCTGCGCATGCGTCGTTGGGTGATCAATCAACCATGCACGGTCAGCAACCGGCATCGTGATGCGTTGGTGCTTCGGCTCGATATCGCGCGTCATGTCGCGTCCGCTCCGTGCCACAACACGCGGCGTTGCCATCACCCATTGCTTGAGCAGCGCGCCGGCGCCCTGCTAGCATCGAGCCCGGTTGAGGCCGCGCGGTTTTGCGTTGCCACTTCCTCGCTGAGTCGCTTTCGCTTCCCACTCCTTGGGGCCGTCGCATACCAGTCGGATCGACGCGTGCAGGGCGCATGGCAGCCTGGCAACGATCGGCTCATTGGCAGCGGAACGGGCTTGGGGCTTTCGTCGCCATCAGATCCCGACCATGACCAGGCCGCGCCGCGCGAATGCCGCGATGAAAATCGCCATCCTCTCCCGCAACAGCAAGCTGTATTCGACCCGCCGCCTGATCGAGGCCGGCCGCACACGCGGGCACACCGTGCGCATCCTCGACCCGCTGCGCTGCTACATGCGCATTGCCGCAGATGGTTTCAGCCTGCACTACAAGGGCAAGCCGATCACCGGGTTCGATGCGGTGATCCCGCGTATTGGCGCATCGGTCACCCGGTACGGCACCGCGGTGCTGCGCCAGTTTGAATTCATGGGCACCTATACGCCCAACCCCTCCGACGCCATCCTGCGTTCGCGCGACAAACTGCGCGCGCATCAGCTGCTGGCGTCGCAGGGTATCGATATGCCGGTGACTGTCTTCGGCGACAACCCCGACGACACCCAGGACCTGCTGTCCATGCTCGGCCCACCGCCGCACGTGGTGAAGTTAAACGAAGGCGCCCAGGGGGCTGGCGTCATCCTGACCGAGAAGGCCAGCGCCTCGCGCGGCGTGGTCGAGGCGCTGCGCGGGCTGTACGCCAATTTCATCGTGCAGGAATTCATCGGTGAGGCCGAAGGCGCGGACCTGCGCTGCTTCGTGGTGGGCGACCGTGTAGTGGCGGCGATGCGGCGCCAGGCCGCCGACGGCGACTTCCGCTCCAATCTGCATCTGGGTGGCACCGCCGCCATGGCCGAGGCCTCCCCGCAGGAGCAGGATGTCGCGGTGCGCTCGGCACGCGCGCTGGGCCTGGCCGTGGCCGGGGTTGACCTGATCCGCTCGCAGCGCGGGCCTTTGGTGCTGGAGGTCAACTCCACCCCGGGCCTGGAGGGCGTGGAGGGCGTCTGCGGCGTGGATGTGGCCGGCACCATCATCCAGCATCTGGAGCAGGCCATCCGTTGATCGGGACACCCGCTGTTTTAGCAGAAAGTTAACGGAACTCTAATCCTTGCCCCGCTAACGTCTGCCGACCGTAGCTCCGCTCTCGGCAGTGACGGTGATCGGGATGAACATTTGGCCCAGGTGCCTAGCCGCACCTGGGCCTTTTTGTGACGGCTTGCCGCAGCTGGCAAATCACGTCTAAAGTCAGCAAATGTTAAACAGTCCGGTAGACAAGGAATCAACATGCGCTTGCACAATGTTCTTCTGGTAGTCGTACTGTGGTCAGCGGCCTTGGCAGCACATGCATCTGGGCCGGATGCGGTGAATCTTAAAAAGCCGTTTGCTGACCAAGCGAACACAGTGCGAAAAGAATTGTCCAGCGGTACGAAGTACTCCGAGATCAGTCAGGAAGACCGCGCTAGAGTGCTCCACGCGCTGACGAACATCGAGGCGGCGATTGCCGATCAAGGTGATGCACACCAGCTGCCGCCTGATCGTAAGGTCGCTGTGTTCAATGATCAGGAACTCATCAATACGATTTTGACCAAAGCCAGGGAAGAGAGCCGTCTGATCTGCAGTCGAGAAAAGTCGACAGGGTCTCATCGCAGCAGTGCAAATTGTCAAACAGTCGCTGAGCGCCGACGTCTTCGAGACCAGAGCGAACGCGATATGGGGGCGATGCAGCGCAGGCACAAAATCACTAATCCGAACCTTTAATTTTCCGATGTCCAAGCATTGAGGCTTTAAGTGCGAATTCTAGTAATCGAAGACAACAGCGACATCGCCGCCAATCTGGGTGACTACCTGGAAGACCGTGGCCACACGGTGGACTTTGCCGCTGACGGCGTCACCGGCCTGCATCTGGCGGTGGTGCACGAGTTCGACGCCATCGTGCTCGACCTCAACCTGCCGGGCATGGACGGCATCGAGGTCTGCCGCAAGCTGCGCAATGAAGCGCGCAAGCAGACGCCGGTGCTGATGCTCACCGCACGCGACTCGCTGGACAACAAGCTGGCCGGTTTCGATTCCGGCGCCGACGACTACCTGATCAAGCCGTTCGCGTTGCAGGAAGTGGAAGTGCGGCTCAACGCACTGTCGCGTCGCGGCAAGGGCGTGCACACCCGCGTGCTGGAAACCGGCGATCTGGAATACAACCTGGACACGCTGGAAGTGCGCCGCCGCGGCAAGCTGCTGCAACTCAACCCCACCGCGCTGAAGATCCTGCAGGCGTTGATGGAAGCGTCACCGGCCGTGGTTACGCGCCAGGAACTGGAAACCCGCGTCTGGGGCGAAGAACTGCCCGACTCGGATTCGTTGCGTGTGCACATCCATGGCTTGCGTGCCGTGGTGGACAAGCCGTTCGACGTGCCGATGATCCAGACCCGTCACGGCATCGGCTACCGCATCGCCTCGCCCGATGCCTGAGAGCTCCAGCGGAACGCGGCCCGCCCGCAGGCGTGGCCGCTACCGGCGGCGCCTGCGCAGCCGCATCATTCTCTCGTTCGTGTTGCTGGGCTTCTGCCTGACGACGCTGTTCGCCTTCGCCACCAACTGGGCACGCTCGCGCGTGGAAAACCAGCTGGTGGAGGACGTGATGAACCGCAATATCGACGCGTTCGCACAGCGGTTCTATTCCGACCCCCTGCGTAACCCCGACCTGCCAGTGCAGCAGATGCGCGGCCGCGTGGTGAAAAGCGATAAATTCGAAGCGCTGCGTCGCGAGCAGCCCGAGTGGTACCAGCTGCGCGATGGCATTCACACCATCTCCGGCGTGGACGAAGGCGGCAACGCGTATTCGTACAAGCTTGCGGTGCGCAAGACGCCCAGCGAGTGGTTCTTCCTCGCGTACGACATGACCCAAACGCTCAAGGGCGAGATCCAGCTCAAGCGCACCTTGACGTTGTCGGTGCTAGTTTTCAGCGGGCTGTCGCTGCTGATCGGCTGGTGGTCCGCGTCCAAGGTCATGCGCCCGGTGTCTGACCTCGCCGCGCGCCTGCGCGCCTACCGCGGCGGCACCAGCGAACCGAAACCGCTGGCCGCACATTTCCCTGACGATGAAGTGGGCCAGCTCGCCGAAGCGTTGGACGACTACTCCGCGCGCCTCACCGAGGTGGTCCAGCGCGACCGCGAATTCAATGCCGACGTCAGCCACGAACTGCGTACCCCGCTGGCGGTGATCCGTGGCGCCACCGAGCTGCTGCTGACCAAACCCAACCTGGACGAAAAGGTGCTGCAGCGGCTGCAACGCATCCAGCGTGCCGAACAGCAATGCAGCGATCTGATCGGCTCGCTGCTGCTGCTGTCGCGCAACGAGCGCGGGCAGGGCAGCAGCAACGTGGCCAAGGTGGCCGAGCAACTGATCGACTCACACCGCGCCCAGCTCGGCGGAAAACCGCTGGAACTGCTGCTGGAAGGCGTGCGCGACCTGGTCATCGACGCACCCGAATCCGCGCTCTCCGTGGCGCTCGGCAACCTGATCGGTAACGCCGTCAAATACACCCAGGATGGCCAGGTACGGGTACGCGTGCTGGCAGACGCGGTAGAAGTCATCGACTCCGGCCCGGGCTTGAGCGAAGAAGACGCCGCCAAGCTGTTCCAGCGCGGCTATCGCGGCACCCACGCCGGCCACTCGCAAGGCGGCGGCATCGGCCTGTCGATCGTCAGCCGGTTGTGCGACCTATACGGCTGGCGCGTCAGCGTGCGTCCAGGCCAGGAGCGCGGCGTCATCGCAACACTGGCGTTCCATCGCTAACCAAGCCGCGTGGTAGGAGCGCACTCGTGCGCGAGGGCCTTACCGGCAATGCTTCACCCGGCGATTGGTGGCAGTCCTGGAATCATGAAGCGCACCACCTTCCGCGACTGTCTCCCACCTTCTACCGCGTCACTCGACCAGATCACAGACTGGCTTTCAGGTCTTCCAGCGTGACGACCAGCACCATGGGATCCAGCGGGGAAGGTTCGAAGCCGATGCGCTCGTAAAACGCCTTGGCGTCCGCCGAGAGCGCATGCACGAGCAGCCCGCGAATGCCGATGGTGTCGGCCGCATGCAAGATGCGCTTGCCAGCATCCTGCATCAGGGCGCGGCCAAAACCTCTGCCATGCAGGGATTGGTCAACAGCAAGCCTCCCAAGCACCACCACGGGGATCGGGTCCGGCATGTTGCGACGGAAGCGGCCGGGCGTCGCGTCCACGGCGACCGCACTCGACGCCAGGGCGTAATAGGCCACCACGCGGTCATCCTCGCAGGCAACGAAGGTCCGTGACGCACCGGTTGCCTGATTTTTCAGGGCGCGGCGCTTGAGCCAGTGATCCAGGCTCTCCACGCCCGATGCGAACGGTTCGACCCGGTGATGCGCTGTCAGCGGTTCCGGCGCCGATACCGTCATGCCTTCTCCCAAGGAGCGGGCGTCTGCATCGTCTTGCGCAGGCGCGCGTTCGGCTGCGGCGGCATGTCCAGCCGTGCCAAAAAGGCGGCGTAGGCGTCCGGGCTGGCCGTGATGAGGGTCTGGTCCAGCAAGGCTTCCTCGGCCGCCGAGCGCGCTGCGTCCAGCATGAAATCGGTGCGGTTCTTCCCGCGCGCCTTGGCGGCCCGGTCGATCAGGCTGCGCTCCTCCGGCTTGATGCGGAGATTCAAGGTTTCGCGCTTGCCAGGCGTAGTGTTGGGTGTGGACATGGCGTTGGCTCCTGCTAGTTGGCGCAGTGTAGCGCTTCCGTAATGTCGATGTCATTACGAAGGCGTGTCACTGTTCATTGCGAGGGCGCGCGCTCCACCGTCACCACCAACTCGCCCTTGCGCGCAGTGATCTGCAGCTTGCAACCAACCGCAAACCCCAACTGCTCCAGCCACAGCCCGCGCAAGCGCACGCTGGGAATCCGCTGGCTGTGCGGCCGGCCAGGCTCCGCCTCGTAGAACGCATAACCCACCGTGCAGCTCGTGGGCGTGCGCGCCTTGCGCGGTGGGCGCGGCGGCAGATCGTCCACGCGGCGCCTGGGGCGACGGTCGAAGTGGAGGTTGTCCACGTCGAACGTGGGCGAGGGCACCAACCGCACGGGCTGTGCATCGATCGCGCGCTTAGGCTGCTTGGCGGTAGCGGTGCGTTTGGCATCCGGCTTGGACCGCTTGGAGCTTGGAGACTGCCCCCGGCTCATCCCCTCACCTCGGCCAGTACCAAGGAGCGACAACGCTCACCCATCTGCACTATCGATACATTTGCCATGACAACGCCTCCTTCGAAAAACAGGCACCGTCGCCGGCCGGCGACGGGATGTCGGGAGGTTAGAAACCGTGCATAGTCGGCGGGCGTATTCCTCCCGAAGGAGTGTTGTATTAGCCGCCCTCCCGACGCAGGCATCGCGTCGGCTTGCACCTGCAGGCAGGCACAAAAAACCCACCGGTTTGACGGAGGTGGGTACCGCTATGCATGGAGTTTCTACGCTCCTTGAGGCAGAGGTTGCTACTGGTTGCTTGCAATGTCAATTGCAGGAAAGTACGTCAGGCGAAAGGAGAGTTCCTTGATTCCGGCTTGGAGTACATCACGCTGTGAGTGGCGCATGCCACATGTGCCGGCAGGCCTGCTGTGCAGGAATAGTGGATTCCGTGCATTGCATCCAAATCATTTTTAACCGATGTGATGGTGGCCGTGCGGCCGTGGCGCATATCGCATACGGGAGTATCAAACGTTAGTTTTCGATTCGATGGGTTTGAAGCGCCGCTCTGTAAGTCGCATCCAGCCGTTGCGCCTGTTGCGCCAACTGGTCCGTATTGCCCTCATTACTGACAACATCATCGGCGATGGCCAGTCGCTGTGCGCGAGAGGCCTGCGCGGCAATCATCTGACCGGCAAGGGCCGACGTACTGCCGTCGCGTTGCATCAGGCGGGCGTGTTGAAGCGCAACCGGTACGTCGACGACCAGGATGCGGTCGAGCCAGGGATAGGTCGCCCGTGCCCCTGCTTCAGCGAGTAATGGGATTGCCACGATAGCGTAGGGGTGATTGGCCGCTTTCGCCGCGCGCTGCAATTCGGTGCGAATGGCAGGATGGGTGATCGCTTCGAGCGCTCTCCGCTCGGTTGGATCCGCGAAGACGATCTTGCGTAAGGCCTGTCGATCCAGCGTGCCATCCGGCAACAAGATGCCTTGGCCAAAGCGGTTCGTGATGGCATCAAGTATGAGACCAGGCGCCACCACTTGCCGCGCAACGACATCGGCATCGACCACCGGCACGCCCAACTTCTCGAACTCAGCGGCAAGTGCGCTTTTGCCGGAGGCGATGCCGCCGGTGAGGCCGACGATGAAGTTGCTCATCGTCGTGGCTTGCTCAACGCAGGCCTGCGAAACGCAGGTAGCCATCCACCAGGTCGTTACCCCAGAAGAACACTACCCAGCCGGCGATGGCCAGATAAGGTCCGAACGGGATCGGCGTGGCGCGGTCGCGCCCCTTGGCGAACAGCCAGATCGAACCGAGCACGGCGCCGACCAGCGAGGAGATCAGGATGATCGGCAGAATGCCCTTCAACCCGCACCACGCCCCCAACGCAGCCAGCAACTTGAAGTCGCCGTGGCCCATGCCTTCCTTGCCGGTGAGCTGCTTGAACAGCCACCACACCGTCCACAGCGAGACATAGCCGACCGCCGCGCCCAGCAGTGCGGGCTTGGCTGGCATGTAGAGGTTGTCCATCGAACCGACCAAGCCCAACCACATCAGCGGCAAGGTCAGCTGGTCCGGCAGCAGCTTGTGGCGCAGGTCGATACCCGACATCGCCACCAGGAAGCAGCTCAGCACAATCGCGCCAAAACCTTGCCAGCCGAAGCCGAAGCGCCAGACGCTGGCCACGCACAGGATCGAGGTCAGCAACTCCACCAGCGGGTATTGGATGGAGATCGGCTTGCCGCTATAGCGCGACTTGCCGCGCAGCATCATCCAGCTCAGGACCGGAATGTTCTCCCACCACTTGAGCTTGTCGCCAGTGACCGGGTCATGCGACGGCTCCACCACAATGCCTGGCGGCGGCGGCTCATAGATGTCCGGCAACTCCAAAATCTCGCGCGCATCGCGCCGCCACTGCCACTCCATGCGCTTGGGCAAGCGCAGGATCACCACGTTCAGGAAGCTGCCGATCAGCAGTCCCAGTCCGGCCGCGGCGGGAAAGCCGAGACCGGGATGCTGGTCGAGAAATGCCATTACGTCTTATCCAACCACTGCGCCGAGTTTGAAGATCGGAAGATACATGCCGATGACCATGCCGCCGACGATGGTGCCAATGAACACCATGATCAGTGGTTCAAGCAGGCTGCTGAGTGCGTCCACGGCATTATTGACCTCTTCCTCAAAGTATTCAGCCACTTTGAAGAGCATTGCATCAAGCGCGCCGGCTTCTTCGCCAATCGCAGTCATTTGAATAACCATATGTGGAAATAGGTTCACCTGTTTCATCGCCATGTTGACCGGGTAACCTACAGACACATCGTCCCGCATCCTGAAAACAGCCTCCTCATAAAGCTTATTGCCAGTAGCGCCAGCTACGATCCCAAGTGCCTCCACTAGAGGAACGCCTGCCTTGAATGTCACTGCAGTTGTCCGTGCAAAGCGTGCAATCGCACTGTTGTGCATGATCTGCCCGATTACGGGCACCTTGAGGATCAATCGATCAAGTCCATGCTGCATCCGTGGAGAACGTTTGTAGGCAAAGATGAAGCCAACGACAGATCCAACCGCTACTACCAGCATCAACCACCAATAGCTGACCATGAAGCGCGATGCGTTGACGAGGAGCTGAGTGAATGCCGGTAGTTCGGCACCGAAACCCTTGAAGACCTCTTCGAACTGAGGCACCACGAAGATGAGCAAAATCGCACTCACGATGATTGCCACCGCAACCACCATGGCAGGGTAGAACATTGCCTTTTTGATCTTGCCCTTTAGGGCTTCAATGTTCTCTTTGTAGGAAGCGACCGTGTCGAGGACTGTCTCCAGTACGCCAGCGCCTTCGCCCGCGCGGACAAGGTTGCGGTAGAGCTCGTCAAACTGAACGGGATGTGCGCTGATGGACTCGTAGAGCGAGGATCCCCCCTCGATGTCTGTCCTGATCTGGCCGACCATTTTTTTCATGCGTGGGTTCTTGTGTCCCTCGCCAATGATCTCCAAAGAACTGACGATGGGCACGCCCGACTTCATCATCGTCGCCATCTGACGGCTAAAGAACGCAATGTCTTTGGGGGTGATTTTCTTCCCCGCCGCTCCGAACAGAGGCTTCGGCTTTTGCTTCACCACGCTGGGCACAATGCCCTGACGGCGCAGCTCTGCTCGCAACATATTGGCGTTACGGGCTGTCTGCTCTCCCTTCATCTTCACACCACGCTTGTCAGCCCCTTCCCAGATGAAGGTCTGCAGCATGCTGGTGTTCCGGTCTACTGGTTGCTTCTTGATGGCGCTGCGCGCGACTGACATGTTGTCTCCCCAAATCCAGCCATCCCCAGGCCGGAGTACGTAGTGATGGTAGCGTGTTTGCTAGGCAAGGGCATCATATCGAGCGGTGGACCTGCAGCGTCTGGAGAAGTGACCACTCATCGTCGGAATCTGACCTTGCGCGTCACATGGTCATCCCGGTCGCACTTGAGGGCAAAGGAGCTTTCATTTGCCGAAATGCCTGGCATCATTGCCCCGGGGAGAAGACGCGAACGGGGACTGCTGATTGGCACGTAATCTGCATGTACCGATTTGCACACACGCCCTGCTCGGGTGCACCAAGTGCCCGGGCCGGAGATTTCGGTAAACTCACAACCTCTAGGGGATGCATTCATGAAGAAGCAGCAAGGCTTTACACTTATCGAACTGATGATCGTGGTCGCGATCATCGCTATCCTGGCCGCCATCGCGCTGCCGGCTTATCAGGATTACACCATTCGCTCGCGTGTCTCTGAAATGGCTGTGCTCGCCTCCGGTGCCAAGGCGACAATTGGTGAGAATATTGCCAATGAGAATGCGATTAATGCTAATGCGTGCCGCGGAGTTGCTACTTTTAACACCGCCACGACGAACACTGCTTCCCTCGCGTGTGCCAACGGTACTGTCACTGTCACTGGTACGGCTAAGGCTGCGAACGTCGTTCTGACCTACGCTCCGACCCTTGTGGACGCTGGCATCAGGTGGACCTGTTCGTCTGCCAGTGCGGCTAAGTACCTGCCGGCCGAATGCCGTGGTTCGGGCACCTAAATAGTCGTTCTGTAGAAGTGTTCAAAGAAGCCCCGCAATGCGGGGCTTCTTTTTATGGAGGGCAGGGCATCGTGCGTTGGGGGAAATGCGCTCCGGTTGGAGTGGTGCTTCTGGTGGTGGGGAGTCTGTTGCCACTTGCTGTGCTGTTAGCCGTGTGCAAGGAGGGAGTCCTGATCTCTGGGCTGTATGCCGTAGCTGGGTTGAGTATTTCTGTTTCGATGCTACGAAGGCTGCCCCGCCTAACCTGCACTTGGCTGGCACTCATCAGTGCCGGCGCGATTCTGCAGGTGGAGATGCTGCTGCGCTTCGGGGGAATGGTGGACGTCAACGCGCTCGCGTTAGTCTCCGAGACCACCAGTGGCGAAGCTTTGCCGTTGCTGCACTCGGTGCCTGTACGCCTTCTGTCTGGCTGGGCGCTGATTGTTGTGATCTGGGCAGGGCTCATGCTACGGCCGCCGCAACTTCTGCGATGGCCGGGCAGGCGGCTTGCATTATTCGGCGGTGGCGTATGTGCGGCGCTGCTGGCAATCGTCGTCGCATTCGAAGGCTGGCACCAGACGACGGTGGATGCTGCTTTCGATCAGCCATCCTTGGAACGCATGGAGGCCTTGCGGCGAGGGTACCCGACGGGGATGCCGTTGGTCATCTGGGAGTATTTCCGGCAGCGTCGAGAGCTGGTCGCTGCTGATGCCCGCCTTGAAAGCTTTCGGTTCGGAGCCAGCCGCGCGGTGGTGGGGAGCTGGCCACGGCGTGTGCATGTGCTGGTGATCGGCGAGACAGGTCGAGCCGATCATTGGGCGCTGAACGGCTACAGCCGTGACAGTACGCCTCGGCTCTCGAGTCGCAATGACCTGATCAGCTTTAAAAAGTTCTACTCGCGAGCCACCTTCACCCGGCTGTCGGTGCCCGTGATTCTAAGCCGCAAGCCGCCGGGTTCGGTCGAAGCTACCTTCGGTGAGCGCTCGTTGTTGCAGGCGGCCCGCGAAGCTGGCTATCACACGGTGTGGCTCTCCAATCAGGCGCCGATGGGGTTCCATGATTCGCCTATTACGGTTCTGGCCAAGGATGCCGATGAGGTGCGCTTTGTCAGCCCGGTCGACTATCGCCACGCAGGCGTCCGCGACGAGGATCTGCTGCCGCACGTCAGGCGTCTCCTTGCCGCCGACCAGCGCGATCTGTTCCTGGTGATCCATACGATGGGCAGTCACTTCCGCTATCGGGACCGGTACCGCACCGAGGATGCGGTCTTCCTACCGGACAAGCCGGAACATGGCGATGCCAAGTTGTATGACCCGGATCACAGGGAGTACCTGGTCAATGGATACGACAACTCGATCCGCGCCACCGATCGCTTCCTTGATGGCCTGATCGGTCAGCTCGGCAAACTTGATGCTGCATCCTGGATGTTCTATGTCGCCGATCACGGCGAGGCGCTGTTCGATGATTGTCGCGCCGAAAGCGGGCACGGCCAATCGTCACCAGCGACCCATCATGTCGCTGCGGTGTGGTGGGGATCTGAGGCCTACCTCAAGCGCGCGCCGGAGGCCGTCCGGAATCTTCGTGCGAATGCAGGAAAGATGTTGTCCACTTCCATGGTCTTCGACACCACGACCCGATTGGCGGGTATCGACGTGCCCGGCTACCGCCAATCGCACGATTTTTCCTCGGCAGAGCCTGGTATTCCGCTCGATATCGCGTCGCTGCCGCTCGATGTTCCCCGCTGTCACTAAACAGGAGTCCGTGTTGAACGGTTCATCAACGAATGTGTCCGGGAAAGCGGGGTGGATTTCATCCTTGGGCGTGTTGTTTTTCCTCTCAGGTGCTGCGGCATTGATCTACCAGGTGAGCTGGCAGCGTGTCCTTTTTTCGGGGCTGGGAGCGGACACGCTGTCTGTCGCGGTCATCGTCTCGGTATTCATGCTAGGGCTTGGGCTCGGGGCGCTGATCGGGGGCTGGGCCGCGGACCGTGCCACAAGTCCACTGCGATGGTTCCTCGCAGTGGAACTTGGTATTGCGTGTTATGGCGTATGTAGTGTTGCTGTAATCGATCTGGTCATGATGCATGCTGGTGGGCTTGGGCATGGTGTCGTCGTGTTCGGTGCACTGTTTGCGTTGATCGTGCCGACAACCCTGATGGGGATGACCTTGCCGATCCTGGTGATCCTGCTGGACCGTGTTGTCCGCAACGTAGGTGAGGCGACAGGTTCGCTTTATCTCGCCAATACGATGGGCGCAGCATCGGGGGCCATCGGGACCGGTCTTTATCTTTTTCAGATCATGGATTTGCGGCAGGTCACCTGGCTGGCGGCAGCCATCAATGCAACGGTCGCCCTCGGTGGATGGTTTCTGGTACGGAGGGCGGCGGCATGAGCTTGAAATGGATGCCGCGGGGTGTTGCTTTTCTTGTGGGCGCGGCGAGTCTGGTGCAGGAGGTGCTGTGGGTGCGACTTGCGGGATTCGCGACCGGTGGTCTGCCAGAGACATTCGCGATGATCCTTGCGTTGTATCTTCTGGGTATCGCGGTAGGAGCGCAGCTAGGGCGTCGTCTGTGCGTTGGCCGGGCCTTTGACATCAGGCGTCGCGCGTCGCTGGTGCTGTTGCTGTCCGCGCTGGTCGATATCGCCGCCCCTTTCCTGTTTTCTTGGGGGATCGGTTTTCTTCCCGTGACTTTGGCAATGCTGCCTCTGGTGATCGCAACCGCTGCACTGAAGAGTGCATTATTCCCGGTGGTGCACCATCTCGGCAGCAATGATGCACTGGCGTGGAAAGGCGGGTCGTTCTCCAAGGTCTACTTCGCCAATGTGGCGGGATGTACCCTCGGTCCACTGATCGTCACGCTCTGGCTGATGGACGTGATGGCGATGGAGCAGCTTTTCGTCGGTGTCGCCACTGTCACCGCGGTGGCAGGGATGTGGCTGGCCGGCCTTCGCCCACTGGCGGTGCCTGCAGTGGTGGTCGCGATTGCGGCACTTGTACTCCAGCCTGCATTGCCAGCGCTTGCCAGCCGCATCGTGATGGCGACGGGTGGGGCTCAGGCCGACTGGCTGCTGGAGCGCAAGGAAGGAATCATCCATACGATCGCCGACCCACAGGGAGACATCGTATTTGGCGGCAATGTGTACGACGGGCGCATCAACGTCGATCTGCGATCGAACAGCAACAAGATCGATCGTGTCTATGCAGCCATGGCGGCTGTGCCGAATCCCAAGCGAGTGCTCGTGATCGGTCTTAGCGGCGGCAGCTGGACGCGTGTGATTGCATCATTCCCGACTGTGGAGCGCGTGGACGTTGTCGAGATCCATCCGGGCTATCTCGAGTTGATCGCCGGTCACCCACAGGTCGCACCGATCCTGCAGGATCCGCGTGTCCACATCCATATCGACGACGGTCGTCGCTGGTTGAGGGCACAAGAGGGCGCGCGCTACGATGCGATCGTGGTAAACAGTACCTTCCACTGGCGTTCTGGTGCGACGATGCTTCTCTCGCAGGAGTTCTTTCGCCTGGTTGGCGCGCATCTGTCCGATTCAGGCGTAGCGTTGGTGAATGCCACCGGGTCTCCAGAGGTCCTCAAGACGGCAGCTTCGGAGTTTCCGCAGGCCTATCTGTTTGGCAACAGTGTCATCATGTCACGGCGCGACTTCCGCGATACGCTTCGCGCTGGTGGCGAAGCCATTTACGCGACCCGAATGCATGGGCAGCCAGTCTTTGATCCGGCCAATGCGTCTGATGCGGCCGCTGTGCGGAAGGTCACCGCGGCCGATCTCGTAGGCGTTGATGTGGTGGAAGAGCGGGCCGGGCGACCAGTCGAGGTCAATACTGATCTGAGAATGTTGACCGAGTATAAATATGGGGCATCGTCCCGATGATCGGGGAGATGGGGACATCAGCGGGAATCAAACGATGAATTCAGTAGCTACCACTAACCTCGTTGGCATCACCGGCATCGCTCGTCGCCTCGTGCAGGATGGCGCCCTGGAGGAAGCCGCTGCGCGGACGGCGATGGAACAGGCGGCCGCTGCCAAGGTGCCGCTGCCGCAGTGGTTTGCCGAGAAGAAGCTGGTGTCGGCGGCGCAGCTGGCGGCGGCCAATGCCGTGGAATTCGGCATGCCGCTAATGGATGTGTCGGTGTTTGACGCTAGTCAGAACGCGGTGAAGCTGGTAAGTGAAGAGTTGCTCCAGAAGCATCAGGTGTTGCCGCTGTTCAAGCGCGGCAACCGATTGTTTGTGGGGGTGAGCAACCCGACGCAGACCAAGGCATTGGACGACATCAAGTTCCATACCAACTTGGTGGTGGAGCCAATTCTGGTCGATGAGGACCAGATCCGTAGGACGTTGGAGCAATGGCAGGCAGGAAACGCGTCCTTTGGCTCGGCGCTTGGTGGCGACGACGAGGAGATGGGGGACCTAGACGTGTCCGCCGGGGACGAGGACATGGGCGCCGGCGGGGATTCCGGGGTCGATGCCAAGGGTGATGACACGCCGGTGGTGAAGTTCGTCAACAAGGTGCTGGTGGATGCGATCCGTCGGGGAGCCTCGGACATCCATTTCGAGCCGTATGAAGACGACTACCGGGTGCGGTTGCGGATCGATGGGCTGTTGAAGAACGTGGCCAAGGCGCCGGTGAAGCTCAACCAGCGCATCGCGGCGCGCCTGAAGGTGATGTCGCAGCTGGACATCGCCGAGAAGCGGGTGCCGCAGGACGGGCGCATCAAGCTCAACCTGTCCAAGACCAAGCAGATCGATTTTCGCGTGAGCACCTTGCCGACCTTGTTCGGCGAAAAGGTGGTGCTGCGTATCCTGGACGCCAGTGCGGCCAAGCTCGGTATCGAGAAGCTGGGCTATGAGGCGGACCAGCAGAAGCTGTTCCTGGATGCGATCCACAAGCCCTACGGCATGGTGCTGGTGACCGGGCCGACCGGTTCGGGCAAGACGGTGTCGCTGTATACCGCGCTCGGGATTCTCAACGACGAGACGCGCAACATTTCCACGGCCGAGGATCCGGTCGAAATCCGCCTGCCTGGCGTCAATCAGGTGCAGCAGAACGTCAAGCGGGGCATGACGTTTGCCGCTGCGCTGCGCTCGTTCCTGCGTCAGGACCCGGACATCATCATGGTCGGCGAAATCCGCGACCTGGAGACGGCCGAGATCGCGATCAAGGCGGCGCAGACCGGCCACATGGTGCTGTCGACGCTGCACACCAACGATGCGCCGCAAACCATTGCGCGTCTGATGAACATGGGTATCGCACCGTACAACATCACCTCCTCGGTGACCTTGGTCATCGCGCAGCGCCTGGCGCGGCGGCTGTGCAACAACTGCAAGCGCAAGTCGACGCTGCCGGAACATGCGCTGCTGGCGGAAGGCTTTACGCCGGAGCAGGTTGCGAACATCGAGCTCTATGAAGCGGTCGGTTGCGATGAGTGCACGGAAGGCTACAAGGGCCGTACCGGCATCTATCAGGTAATGCCGATGACCGATGAAATCGGCGCGATCGTGCTGGAAGGCGGCAATGCGATGCAGATCGCCGAGGCCGCACAGAAGATCGGTATCCGCGACCTGCGCCAGTCGGCGTTGATGAAGGCTTCGCACGGCGTCACCAGCCTCGCCGAGATCAATCGTGTGACCAAGGACTGACAGGCCGGGAATTGGGAATCGGGAGTGGGGAATCGGAACGGCCGACTCCGGATATAGCGATTTAGCTCTTGATCTACAGGCTTGCGAGCACGGCAGTCGCAAGGCCTTGCCGAAACGGCGCTTCCTCCTGGCGGGGAGCGCCGTTTTCTTTTAGGGCAGCTATCGAAACGCGTGCGTCGCCATAGGCGGGCGCGACCAGTGCTCGTTAGTCCTCAGGCACCCCGTGCGCGCCGGTTCCTCCCTGCCGTCCGCCCGCCTGACGGGTGCTAGCGACATTTCGCAGCCGCTCTGAGTTGAGCACAGCAGCGTGCAAAAGGTGCCGTATCCAGTAGCGATGGACGGTGGGGCCATAACAAGCGAAACCAACCAACCCGCTTTTACGATTCCCGATTCCCCACTCCCAATTCCCGGCCCCTCTACTCCATCCCCAGTTTCTTCAGCTTGTAGCGCAACGCACGAAACGTGATGCCGAGCTGGGCGGCGGTCTTGGTCTTGTTCCAGCGGTTTTCTTCCAGCGCCTTCTGGATCGCGGCGCGTTCCAGTTGTTCGATGTAGGAGGGCAGGGCGGAGGAAGCCGGGTCGATGTCGACCACCGCTTCGCGCGGTTCAACCGCAGCGGTGCCCGGGCTGGCGGCAAGGCGGTGGCCGCCATGGGCGGGCAGGCGCAGATCGCTGGCGCTGATCTGGTCGTCTTCGGCCAGGGCCAGGGCGCGTTCGAGGATGTTTTCCAGTTCGCGCACGTTGCCCGGAAAGCCGTAAGTATCCAATGCATCCAGGGCTGACTGGGTCAGCAGCGGAATCGGGCGGCCATGGCTGCGGGCCAGCCGCGCAATGATGGCGGCGGCCAGTTGCGGCAGATCGCCACTGCGCTCGCGCAGCGGTGGAACACGGAGTTCGATCACGTTGATGCGGTAATACAGGTCGTGACGAAAGCGGCCGTCGGAGACCAGGTCGCCCAGGTCCTTGTGCGTGGCCGACAGAATGCGCACGTCCACCAGCGTCTCGCCCGACGCGCCGACCGGGCGCACCGATTTTTCCTGGATGGCGCGCAGCAGCTTGACCTGCATCTGCAGCGGCAGCTCGGCCACTTCGTCCAGAAACAGCGTGCCGCCATGCGCGGCCTGAAACAGGCCGGGCTTGTCGGCATGCGCGCCGGTAAAGCTGCCCTTCTTATGGCCGAAGAACTCGCTCTCCATCAGCTCGGCCGGGATCGCGCCGCAGTTGACCGGAATGAACGGCCCGGCCGCGCGCGCGCCCTGCTCGTGGATGGTGCGGGCCACCAGTTCCTTGCCCACGCCGGATTCGCCGACGATGTAGACCGGCGCCTGGCTGCGCGCGACCTTGCCGATGGTGGAGCGCAGGCTTTCCATGGCGGTCGAATCGCCGAGCAGGCGGCTGGCCTGTTCCGGCGGGGGCGGTGGCGGCGCCGGCCGGTCGCGGTTGTTCAATTCCAGTGCGTGCTTGACCAGGCCGCGCAGCACGCTGATGTCCACCGGCTTGCTGACGAAGTCGAACGCGCCGGCTTTCAGCGCTTCCACCGCCAGGTCCATGCTGCCGAACGCGGTGATCATGGCCACCGGCGTCTGCGGGTATTGGCGCGCGATCTCGGTCACCAGCTCGATGCCGTTGCCGTCGGGCAACCGCATGTCGGTCAGGCACAGGTCGTACGGGTTGCTGGCCAGCAATTCGCGTGCTTCGGCCAGGTTGGCGGCGGTGCTGATGCGCAGCCCCATGCGGCCCAGGGTGAGAACAAGCAATTCGCGGATGTCACGCTCGTCATCGACGACCAGGGCACTTTTCGTTTCGTTCATGTTGCGCACGATAGCCCAGCGTGATGACAGTCGACAATTACCGGCGCTGCTGGACCTGAAGCGTCATGTGTTGGGCGTGCGGGGCTGCTACCGATGTTCGTCCCACGTTCGGTGCCACAAGGCCTCGCGCGCGCGGAGATCGCTGCTGATTGCGAGCCGATTGCTGCCCGGGCAGGACAGCCGGCCTGCGCAGATTTGCTCTGCTCGCCTACTTGCCGAATAGCCCATTCGGGCCCTGTAGCAGGATGCGGAAACACGCGCCGCCGCCGGGGACGGAGACGTAATCCAGTTGCGCCTGGTTGGCGCGGCACAGTTCCTGGGCGATATACAGGCCGAGCCCGGTGCCGTGTTCGGAGGTGGTGTAGAACGGTCGGAACAGCTGCGCTGCCACGGTTTCAGGAATGCCGGGGCCACGGTCGATGACGTCGATGGCTACCATGCGCTCGCGCCGCTCCACCCGCAGCTTCACCCGTGCCGGCTCGTCCAGGATGCGGCCGTACTTGAGTGCGTTGTGTACCAGCGCGGTCAGGACCTGGTGCAGGTGCTTGGGGTCGATCAAGGCGTGCACCGAGGCGCCCTCGATGCTGGCTTCCAGGATGTCGGTCTCCATCGACAAGGTCTGCCGGTATTCCACGACGAAGCGGCGCACGAACGCGGCCAGGTCCAGGTTTTCCGGATTGGCGCGCTCGCGCCGGGCCAGGCCGAGCACGCTTTCGACGATGCCGTTGGTGCGCTGGCATTGCTGGTGGATGATCTGCAGCAGGCGGCGGTCGGCATCGCCGATGTCCGGCGATTCCTCCAGCAGCTGCGATGCGTAGTTGATGGCCGCCAGCGGGTTGCGGATCTCGTGGGCCAGGCTGGCCGAGAACCGGCCCATGGCCGAGAGGGTCAGCGATTCGGCGCGCCGCGAGACCACGCTGGCATCGTCCAGGAAGATCAGCACCAGGTCGCTGTCGGCGAGCAGGCGCACGAAGCGCGGCTGCACTTCGGGGCGGTCCGCGCCCAGCTGCAGCGGGGATTCTTCCTGGCGCCAGCCGCTGCGCCAGCGCTGCAGCCGGCGCGCCAGTTCCGGGGTGAGCGCGGCCAATGCCAGGTCGGCCGGGGCGTTGCGCTGGTCGCCGTCGCCGAGCAATGCCAGGGCGGCTTCGTTGGCCAGGGTGATGCGGTTGTGGGTATCGACCACCAGCACGCCGGTGCGCATGCGGCGGATGATCAACTCGTTGATTTCGTAAAGGTTGGCGACCTGCGCGCCGCGCTGTTCGGCCAGCGCCTGGTTGCTGCGCGCGCGTGAGGCGATCTGCTGGCAGATGTAGGCCACCGCCACGTAGCTGGTGGCGAACATGGCCAGTTCGGCCACCGGGCGGGTGGTGCCGCCTTCCAGCAGCGTCCACAGGTACTCCAGTACGATCGCGGTGCTGGCCACCACCGCGACACTCATGCCGTAGCGCAGCCGCAGCAGGATCGAGCCGGCCGCCACGTTGAACAGCAGCATCATCGCGATACCGTCGCTGGCGCCGGGCAGGGCGTGCGTGGCCAGGGTCGCGGCCAGGATGTCGGCCAGCACCGCGCACAGCACGGTGGCGGTGAGGCGGCGCTCGCTGCGGCCCCAGAACAGCAGCGGGATGGCCATCGACAGATAGCCGATCGCCACCCCGGCGGCCAACCGCGGGTAGCGCGGCTCGGGGATGGCGTCGGACAACGGGCTGAACACCAGCGCGGCGATCAGGCCGGCCACCAGCACGCGGTACAGCGAGAAGAAATACAGCTCGCGCTGCGGCGCCGACTGGATCCGGTCGATGAGCGATACGCTGGATGCCACGCCTGAACCCCCTGCTGAAACGAGCCGCGAGTATAGGCAGCTGCGCCGCCCACGGCCGCTTGCGCATGCATTCGCGCATTGCGCAAGCGCACAGATCTGGCTGCCAATGCCGGCGAATTTTGCGCCGCAGGGCGTGGTCGGCCACAATAGGCGGCCCGCTCGCGTCTCCCGACGTGACCGCCCCGTCGGTCTGCGTTGCGCGCAGCGGTCGTTTCCTTTTCCCACGGTGACGCATGAATTTCCACGAATACCAGTCAAAACAGCTGCTTGCCGAGTACGGCATCCCCGTCCCGGCCGGTAAGGTCGCGTCCACGCCGGACGAAGCGGTTGAAGTCGCCAACTCCTTGGGCAAGGGCCCCTGGATGGTCAAGGCGCAGATCCACGCGGGCGGCCGCGGCAAGGCTGGCGGCGTCAAGTTCTGCAAGAC
>Ga0114992_100042_pt1 | contig 22584 bp, 18 predicted proteins | sample MSEELM_DM5_FD_89584 | JGI IMG/M metagenome (GOLD analysis project Ga0114992, IMG submission 89584) | Subsurface microbial communities from deep shales in West Virginia, USA - MSEEL M_DM5 | ecosystem: Environmental > Aquatic > Deep subsurface > Shale gas/oil reservoir > Produced water/Flow back ... | reverse complement strand
GTGTTGCAAGTAGCGGTCGGAAACCCTTTAGCCGCCAGCGAGGCCTCAGTCGCCAGACGCGGCCTTGGCCGGAGCCGGCTGGGCCTGGTAGATCAGATACGGCTCGGACTTGTGTTCGATCACCGATTCATCCACCACCACCTTGCTCACGTTTTCCTGTGACGGCAGTTCGTACATCGTATCCAGCAGCACCGATTCCACGATGGTGCGCAGGCCACGCGCGCCGGTCTTGCGCTTGAGCGCCTTCTTGGCGATCGCCGACAGTGCGTCTGGACGGAACTCCAGTTCCACGCTTTCCATCTCGAACAGCTTCTTGAACTGTTTGGTGATGGCATTCTTCGGCTCGGTCAGGATCTTGATCAGCGCGGGCTCATCGAGCTCCTCGAGCGTGGCGACCACCGGCAGGCGGCCGACGAACTCGGGGATCAGGCCGAACTTGATCAGGTCTTCCGGCTCGACTTCGGCCAGGATCTTGCCGACTTCCTGCTTGCGCTCGCTGCTCTTGACCTTGGCGCCGAAGCCGATACCACCGGCATCGTTGGAACGCGCCTGGATCACCTTGTCCAGCCCGGCAAACGCGCCGCCGCAGATGAACAGGATGTTCTTGGTATCGACCTGCAGGAATTCCTGCTGCGGATGCTTACGCCCACCCTGCGGCGGCACCGAAGCCACCGTGCCTTCGATCAGCTTCAGCAACGCCTGCTGCACGCCTTCGCCAGACACGTCGCGGGTAATCGACGGGTTTTCGCTCTTGCGCGAGATCTTGTCGATTTCATCGATGTAGACAATGCCCTGCTGCGCTTTCTCGACGTCGTAGTCGCACTTCTGCAGCAGCTTCTGGATGATGTTTTCCACGTCCTCGCCGACATAGCCGGCTTCGGTCAGCGTGGTGGCATCGGCAATCGTGAACGGCACATTGAGCAGGCGCGCCAGCGTTTCGGCCAGCAGCGTCTTGCCCGAGCCGGTCGGGCCGACCAGCAGGATGTTGGACTTGGCAAGTTCGACCTCGTCGTTCTTGCTCCGGCTCTCGATCCGCTTGTAGTGGTTGTACACCGCCACCGCGAGCGTGCGCTTGGCGCGCAGCTGACCGATCACGTACTGGTCCAGCACCTCAAGGATCTCGCGCGGCTTGGGCAGGCTGGAACGTGCCGACTGCGCCTTCTCTTCGAGTTCCTCGCGAATGATGTCGTTGCACAGCTCCACGCACTCATCGCAAATGAATACGCTGGGACCGGCAATCAGCTTGCGGACCTCATGCTGACTCTTACCGCAGAACGAGCAGTAGAGAATCTTGTTGCTGTCGCCGGAACGACCTTGGCGGTCTTCGCTCATGCTTCTGTTACCCAGTTACCCCACCCGATGCACGGGGGTTCGATTTCGAGAATAGCACAGGGTCGGGAGGACATTCGTCCAGCCCGACCCTGCCAGTTTTTCCAGCAATTTCAGGCGTCTGCGACTCAAGACGGCTGGATCGACTCTTCCGGACGGCGTTCCAGCACCTGATCCACCAGGCCATAAGCCTGTGCATCGACCGCGCTCTTGAAGTTGTCGCGTTCGGTGTCGCGCGCGATGGTCTCCAGCGACTGGCCGGTGTGCTTGGCGAGGATCTCGTTCAAGCGCGAACGCAAGGTCAGGATCTCGCGGGCGTGGATGTCGATATCGGTCGCCTGGCCCTGGAAGCCGCCCAGCGGCTGATGGATCATCACGCGCGAATTCGGCAGCGCATAGCGCTTGCCGGCCGCACCGGATGCCAGCAGCAGCGCGCCCATCGAGGCCGCCTGGCCCACGCAGATCGTGCTCACGTCCGGCTTGATGTACTGCATGGTGTCGTAGATCGCCATGCCGGCGGTGACCACGCCACCGGGCGAATTGATGTAGATGCTGATGTCCTTTTCCGGGTTGTCCGCTTCCAGGAACAGCAGCTGCGCCACGATCACGTTGGCCATATGGTCGTCGATCGGACCGACCAGGAAGATCAGACGCTCCTTCAGCAGACGCGAGTAGATGTCATACGCACGCTCGCCACGGCTGGTCTGCTCGACCACCATGGGCACCAGGTTCAGGGCTTTAGTCACAATGCTCATCAGTCTTCCTGTTGTGGCAGCGGCCTGTGCCGATGCCCGTGTGTGAGATCCGCACCCTGGCTAACCGGATGCGGGCTCGTACCACGCGGTCGCGTTAAACGCGAATCGCGTCCTGGAACGAAAGCGACTGCTCGGTGTGCTTGGCGCGCTCGGCGATCCAGTCGATCACCTGCTCCTCCATCACACGGCTCCGCAGCCCACTCATCAGTTGGGGGTCGTTGCGGTACATCTCAATGACCTGTTCCGGCTCTTCGTAGGTCGAGGCGATCAGACGCAGCGTTTCGCTGACACGCTTGGATTCCAGGCGCAGCTCGTTGCGACGTGCGACTTCGCCCACCAGCAGGCCTACCAGCACGCGCTTGGCAGCGGCGTCCATGAACCCCTGGTGCGCATCGGCCGGGATCTCGCCCGGGTTGCGGCCGCTGCGACGCATCTGGTCGACCTGTTGCGCCAGCATCGAACGGGCTTCGTTCTCGACCAGGCGCGGCGGCATTTCCACGTGCGCGTAGGCGGCGATCAGTTGCTCGCCCACTTCACGGCGCAGACGGTTCATCAGCGCACCCTTGAGCTCGCGCTCCAGATTGGTGCGGATGTCGGCGCGGAACTGCTCGGCATCGCCACTCTTCACGCCGAAGCTCTTGATGAACTCCTTGTTGACTTCCGGCAGCACCGGCTCGGACACCTCGACCGCCTTGACGTGCACCTGCACCGTCTTGCCAGCCAGCTGCGGCACGCGCCAGTCCGCCGGGAAATCGATGCTCAGGGCCTTGTCTTCGCCCTTGGACAGGCCTTCCAGGCCTTTTTCGATTTGGTCGAACATCACGCCCGAGCCCAGCACGCTGCTGCCGGTCTCCACGCCTTCAGCGGGCAGACGCTCGTTGCCGGCCTGCGACCAGGTCTCCAGCGCGACCAGATCACCGACCTGCGCGCCGCGCTCGACCGGGTTCCAGGTGCGGCGCTGCAGACGCAGGTTCTCGATCATCTGGTCGATGTCGGCATCGGTGACTTCAGCGGTGTGACGCACCACCGACAGGTTGGTCACGTCGATGTCGCCGAAATCCGGCACCACTTCGAAGGTGGCGACGAAATCGAAATCGCTCTCGCCCTGGTCGATGCGTGGGTTGCCGGCCAGACGCAGCGAGTGCTCGCGCACCGCCGAATCGAAGGTCTCACGCAACAGGCCTTCCATCGCCTCGGCACGCACCTGCTGACCGAAGCGCTGCTCGATGACCTTGGTCGGCACCTTGCCGGGCCGGAAGCCCTTGATGCGCGTGGTCCGCGCCAGTTCGCGCAGGCGACCACCAACATGCGTCTCCAGGCGCTCCTGCGGCAGGGTGAAGGTCAGACGGCGTTCCAGATTGCCGGTGGATTCGATCGATGCTTGCATGTTGACTCCTGCCACCGACAGCACACGGCGTCGGCACGAGATGGAAGAGACGGGTTGACGGATGGCGAGAAAGCCGCCGAGCCTTGTAGTTTCGCCGATAACGGCGGCCGCTGCCAGCGGCATGCGAAGAACGGCTGCGCTGCGGGGATGCGCCCACCGCGGGGCGCGTAAAACGGCCGGAACATTCACGGCCGCGCTGCACTGGTGCGAAAGGGGGGACTCGAACCCCCACGCCTTGCGGCGTCAGAACCTAAATCTGGTGCGTCTACCAATTCCGCCACTTTCGCGAGGCTGCACGTGCGGGTGCATTGTTGCAGGGATGCCTGCAAAGAAAAAGGCACCCGCACTGCGGATGCCTTTTAATTGGTGGGCCGTCAAGGATTCGAACCTTGGACCTATTGATTAAGAGTCAACTGCTCTACCAACTGAGCTAACGGCCCTGAAACTGGTCGCACATTGTATGTGCGTTTTTGCTTCGTTGCAACACCCCGCGATGCATCGGGTCTAACTTTCCTGCAATCAGTGGGGTGGCTGAGGGGACTCGAACCCCCGACATCTGGAATCACAATCCAGTACTCTAACCAGCTGAGCTACAGCCACCACTGAAACCTACTTCCTACCGCACCGCCGATGGCGCGCCCGACAGGACTCGAACCTGTAACCGCCGGCTTAGAAGGCCGGTGCTCTATCCGGTTGAGCTACGGGCGCCCGGACCGAACTTCGCATTCCCACGCCGCCAAAGAGCTCAGAGTGGTCGGGGTAGAGGGATTCGAACCCCCGACATCCTGCTCCCAAAGCAGGCGCGCTACCAGACTGCGCTATACCCCGGCGGGACCTTTCAATCCCGAAGGCTCGAAAGGTCGGCTATTTTGGGAACGATTGACGCTGCTGTCAATCACCACGCGCAAAATCGATCATCCGGTATCCTGACGCCTGCAGTCATTCACCTCGCACGCCAGCACGGCGGGCACAACCTTCATGGAGAACATCATGCGTAGCGGCAACCCTGCCCTTCGGGAATCCACGTTCCTCGACCTCGGCTCCGGCTCGGTGGTCACCCGCGACGGTCAGGCAATGACCCTCAACGGCACCGTCAACAAGACCGGCCTGTTGTTGTTGATGGCGGTAGTGACCGCCGCGTTTGCGTGGTCGCAGTCGGTGGGTGCCGACGGCATGCCGCTGCCGGCCGCCAAGCTGTACATGATCGCCGGTGCCATCGGCGGGCTGGTGTTCGCACTGGCGACCTCGTTCAAGCCGACCTGGGCACCGGTCACCGCGCCGCTGTATGCGCTGGTGGAAGGCTTCTTCCTCGGTTCGATTTCCGCCGTGTACGAGGCACGCTTCAACGGCATCGTGTTCCAGGCCGTGCTGCTGACCTTCGGCACCATGTTTGCGCTGCTATTCGCGTACCGCAGCGGCATGATCAAGGCCACCGAGAACTTCAAGCTGGGCGTGGTCGCGGCGACCGGCGGTATCGCGCTGGTGTACCTGGCGACGATCGTGCTGGGCCTGTTCGGCGTGCGCATCCCTTTCATCCACGACTCGGGCCTGATCGGCATCGGCTTCAGCCTGTTCGTAGTGGTGGTGGCGGCACTGAACCTGGTGCTGGACTTCGACTTCATCGAGAGCGGCGTGGAGCACGGTGCGCCCAAGCACATGGAGTGGTACGGCGCGTTCGGCCTGATGGTGACGCTGGTGTGGCTGTACATCGAGTTCCTGCGCCTGCTGTCGAAGTTGCAGTCGCGCAACTGAGGCGGGAATTGGGAATCGGGATTGGGGAATCGCAACAGCGCCCCTCGCCTGATGGCTTGACGCTGGCTTCAAGCAACCCGCTTCCAAAAAGAAAGGGCGCCGTCGGCGCCCTTTCTTTTTTGCAATTTACCCGCGCACTCAGAGGCGGCTGGCGATGGCCTTGGCAAAGCCCATGGTGTTGCCGGTGCCACCCAGGTCGGGGGTCAGCGAGTCCTTGGCTTCCAGCGTGGCGACGATCGCTTCGCGCAGGCGTTCGGCGTTCTGCGGCTGGCCGATGTGGTCCAGCATCTGTGCCGCGCCCAGCAGCAGCGCGCACGGGTTGGCCTTACCCTGCCCTGCGATATCCGGCGCCGAGCCGTGCACGGCCTCGAAGATCGCCGCGTCCACACCGATGTTGGCGCCCGGAGCCAGGCCCAGGCCGCCGACCAGACCGGCACACAGGTCGGAGATGATGTCGCCGAACAGGTTGGTGGTCACGATGATGTCGAACTGCTCCGGACGCATCACCAGCTGCATGCAGGTGTTGTCGACGATCATTTCCTGGAATTCGATTTCCGGGTACTGCGTGGCGACATCGCGGGCGACTTTCAGGAACAGGCCCGAGGTCGACTTGATGATGTTGGCCTTGTGCACCGCGGTGACCTTCTTGCGGCCGGTGGCGCGCGCCAGGTCGAAGGCGTAGCGCACGATGCGCTCGGAGCCCTTGCGGGTGACGCGGGCGCCGGAAACGGCCACTTCGCCGTCGGCCGAGACTTCCTGGCCTTCGCTCAGGTAGGCGCCTTCGGTGTTCTCACGCACCGTGATCAGGTCCACGCCATCGGCGAAACGCGACTTGGTGTTGGGGAACGACTTGGCCGGACGCACGTTGGCGTACAGGTCGAACTTGCGACGCATGGCGACGTTGATCGAGCTGAAACCCTCACCGACCGGCGTGGTCAGCGGGCTCTTCAGCGCCACCTTGTTCTTGGTGATCGAGGCCAGGGTGGACTCAGGCAGCAGATCGCCGTGCTTTTCCAGCGCGACCAGGCCGGCATCGGCGTACTCGTAGGTCAGGCCAGCCTGCAGCGCGTCGAGCACGAACAGCGTGGCATCCATGATCTCCGGGCCAATACCGTCGCCGCGGATGACCGTGATTGTCTGCGTCATAACGTTGGGTTTCCGAACTTGAAGGGGGGAGCGCCAGCCGGAAGCCCGGCTCACCGGCGCAAGGAGGTTTCACCGGCAATTATGCCCGATGCCGGTGAAGGCGCCCAAACCGACCTTGGTCTAAGGGTCGGGTGTGGCACGCGCGGCCGCACAGCGACATCGGGCTGGTAAGCGCCATGGGCAAGAAGGCGGCCCGGCGACGCGGCAGGCCTCCCACGATTTTGGCACGCGCCCCCAAAACGCAACACGCCGCCTCACAGGACGGCGCGTTGGGGCGTGCGAGGCGAGGCTGATCAGCCGTGGCTGTGTTCGGCCGGCGCGGGTGCACCGCCTTCGAGCTGGTCGAGGAAGTCCACCGCGCGGCGCAGGTGCGGGATGACGATCGAACCGCCCACCACCAGCCCAACCGAGAAGGTTTCGAAGAACTCTTCGCGGGTGACACCGGCCTCCTTGCACTGCGCGACGTGGTAGCTGATGCAGTCGTCGCAGCGCAGCACCATGGAGGCGACCAGGCCCAGCAGCTCCTTGGTCTTCACGTCCAGCGCGCCGGCCTGGTAGGTCTGGGTGTCCAGGGCGAAAAAGCGCCGCACGACCTGATTGGGCTCGGCCAGAATGCGCTGGTTCATGCGCTGGCGGAAGTCGGTGAACTCGCGCAGGCGATCGGCGCTGCCGTCGTCGGAACCACTCATGCCTGACCGCCTGCGGCGGCGAACAGTGGTTCGAGCTTGCCGGCGCGGTGCATGGCCATCATGTCGTCATAGCCGCCCACATGGATGTCGCCAACGAAGATCTGCGGCACGCTGGTGCGCTTGGCCAGGGCAACCATCTTGTCGCGCTCGGCCGGGTCCAGGTCGATCCGCACCTCGGTCCAGGTCTGGCCCTTGCTCTTGAGGAAGTTCTTGGCCGCCACGCAGTACGGGCAAATTGCGGTGGAATACAGGGTGATCTGCGGACCGGTGGCCGCCTGCTGCCCGGTGTGGTCTTGGCTCACGGGAAACTCCGTGGTTGGGTCTGTGGTCTGACATATGGTAACGGGCGACTGGAATTTCGAGGTCGTCACCGCAACACTGTGGATTAACTGCCGATTCACGCCAACGCGCCGCGCTGCCCGCATGCTCCGCGCACCACCTGGGAGTTCCTCTTGCGCCTGCTACTGCTTGCCACCGCCCTCACGCTGGCCGTCGCCATGGGCGTGGCGCCCGCGCAGGAGAATCGCCTGCCCGACATCGGCTCGTCGGCCGGCGAGCTGCTGACCCCGGCACGGCAGGCCGAGTACGGCAAGATGATGCTGGCCGAGCTGCGCAACTACGACTACGTACTGGACGACCCGCTGGTCACCGACTGGCTGCAGACCATGGGCACGCGGCTGGGCGCCAACAGCGACCAGCCGCAGCAGCCGTTTACGTTTTTCATGCTGCGCGACCGCCAGATCAACGCCTTCGCCACGCTGGGCGGCTATATCGCCGTCAATGCCGGCCTGGTGCTGACGGCCGAGCGCGAGGACGAAGTGGCGGCGGTGCTGTCGCATGAAATCGCCCACGTCACCCAGCAGCACGTGCTGCGCGGGGTGGAACGCGCCCAGCGCGACCAGATCCCGATCCTGCTTGGCATGCTGGCCGCCGTGGTGGCTGCGCAACAGGCCGGTGGAAATTCCAGCGGCGACGCCACCATGGCCACGATCACCAGTGCCATGGGGCTGATGCAGCAGCGCCAGATCGACTACACCCGCTCCAACGAGTCCGAGGCCGACCGGCTGGGCATCCGCACGCTGGTGCGCAGCGGCTACGACGTGGACGCGATGGCCGGCTTTTTCGAGCGCATGTCGGTGGCGATGCGCGCCAACGAGGGCGGCTACAGCGCGCCGGACTTCCTGCAGACCCACCCGGTGACCACCACCCGCATCAGCGAGGCGAAAGCGCGCGCGGAGCAGATGAAGAAAAACACCGTGGTGCTGACCACCTCGGTGCCGGGCGGCACGCGCCAGGAGCGCGTGGACCCGTCCGACCCGTCGTTGTCCGAACCGCTGAGCCGCAACGGCAACGCGTTGCTGCCGTATGCGTTGCGCCTGCCGGTGGATGCGCTGAGCCGCAGCAGCGACCAGCAGGGCTTCGACTGGGCCAAGGAGCGCCTGCGCGTGCTCAGCGCCAGCACGCCCGATAGCGCCATTCGCGAATACGAGAACCTGCGCCGCAGCGCCAAGCAGGGACTCACCGACGCGCAGCGCTACGGGCTGGCGCTGGCGCGGCTGCGCAACAGTGGCAGCCGCCCGGCCGAGCCGGTGGCCGAACTGACCAGCCTGCTTGAGGCGCATCCGGACAACCTGTGGCTGGCGCTGGGCCTGAGCGAGGCACAGGCACGCGTGGGCCCGCGCGAACAGGCCAACGCGCGCTTCGATGCGCTGCTGAAGCGGCTGCCCAACAACCGCGCAGTGGCGCTGACCTACGCCGGCGCGCTCAACGAGCAGGCCAGCAAAGAGGCCGGCCAGCGCGCGCGCCAGGTGCTGGAGCCGCTGCTGTACCGCAGTGGCGAGGATCCGCTGCTACAGCAGACCTATGCGCGCGCCTGCGAACTGTCCGGCGACCAGGTGCGCGCCAGCGAGGCGTATGCGGAGTCGGCCTACCTCAATGGGCGCGCGGAACAGGCGCTGATCCAGCTGGAAGCGCTGAAAAAGAAGGATCTCGATTATGTGACACGGGCCCGCGTGGATGCGCGCATTGCCGCGATCACCCCCACCGTGCTGGAGCTGCGCCGGCAGGGAATTCGCGACCCCGACCTGTCACAGCGCTAGGGGTGTCACATGAGAGTCACAAAACCGTAGTCTACTGGCGACCATCCGAAGCCAGACGGTAAGCCCCGCGTGCAGAAACGCATCCTGATCGTCGATGACGAACCCGCAATCCGCGACATGGTCGCGTTCGCACTGCGCAAAGGCGAGTTCGAGCCCATCCACGCCGGTGACGCCCGCGAGGCGCAGACCGCCATCGCCGACCGCGTTCCCGATCTCATCCTGCTCGACTGGATGTTGCCCGGCACCAGCGGCCTGGACCTGGCGCGGCGCTGGCGCAAGGAATCGCTGACCCGCGAGATCCCGATCATCATGCTGACCGCGCGCGGCGAAGAGAACGATCGCGTCGGCGGCCTGGAGGCCGGCGTCGACGATTACGTGGTCAAGCCGTTCTCGGCCCGCGAATTGCTGGCACGCATCCGTGCGGTCATGCGGCGCACCCGTGAGGACGACGAAGACGGCAGCGTGGCCGTGGGCCGCCTGCGCATCGACGGTGCCGCGCACCGCGTGTTCGCCGGCGATGCCCCGGTGCCGATCGGCCCGACCGAATACCGGCTGCTGCACTTCTTCATGACCCATCCTGAGCGCGTCTACACCCGCACCCAGCTGCTGGACCATGTGTGGGGCGGCAGTGTGTATGTGGAAGAGCGCACGATCGATGTGCACATCCGCCGCCTGCGCAAGACGCTGGAACCGTTCGGCCTGGAAAACATGGTGCAGACCGTGCGTGGATCGGGCTACCGTTTCTCCTCGGCCACCTGATGCCGGCCGCGCAGGCCGGCCCGGTCGCATGCCTACCTGACGCTCCGTGGTAACGCCTTCCATGCCCCAACATATCCGTTCCGCCTGGCTGAAGACGCTCGGCACCCTTGCGCTGTTGCTGGGCGCTGCCGTGCTGGCCGGGGTGCTGATCGGGCATGTCTGGATGGCGCTGACGCTTACCGCGCTGAGCGTGCTGGCCTGGCACTACTGGCGGTTGCGCCAGGTGCTGCGCCGCCTGACCGCGCGCCAGCGTGCCGAACCGGCCGCCGGTGTGGGCGCCTGGAACGAACTCGACCGGCTGCTGTATCGCAGCCAGGCCGAAATGCGCGCACGCAAGCGTCGCCTGATCGACATGTTGCGCACCTACCGCGCCGCCGCGCAGGCATTGCCCGATGCGGTGGTGGTGGTGGACCGCAACAGCCAGCGGGTGCAGTGGTTCAACAAGGCCGCCGCCGGCCTGCTCGGCCTGCATCATCCCGGCGATATGGGCGTGTCGGTGGTGGAGCGCCTGCAGCCGTTGCCATTGGCGCACTGGCTGGCAGCCGGGCGCAATGCCGAGCCGATGCTCGATGCCGCCTCGCCGGTGGACCCGGACCTGCGCCTCAATCTGCGGCTGATCCCGTATTCGGACGACTACTGGCTGCTGGTGGCGCGCGACGTCAGCAAGCTGCTGCGGCTGGAACAGGTGCGCCGCGACTTCGTCGCCAACGTCTCGCATGAACTGCGTACCCCGCTCACCGTGGTGCACGGCTATCTGGACATGCTCGACCCGGAAGACTTTCCGGATTCGGGCCCGATGCTGGCGGAGATGCGCAAGCAATCGCAGCGCATGGCGCAGCTGGTGGAAGACCTGCTGACGCTATCGCGCCTGGAATCGCAGGAAGAGCTCGGCGAGGAACACGTGGCGATGGCACCGATGCTGTCCACGCTGCGCCGCGAAGCCGAAGCGCACAGCCAGGGCCGCCACACCGTGGAAGTGTTCGACGAAGCCGGCGTGGATCTGCTCGGTTCCAATAAGGAACTGCACAGCGCGTTTTCCAATCTGGTGACCAACGCGGTGCGCTATACGCCCGGCGGTGGCACGGTGACGATTCGCTTCGTGCGCGAAGGCGATGGCGCGGCACTGGCAGTGCGCGACACCGGCTACGGCATTCCCGCCTCGCACCTGCCGCGCATCACCGAACGTTTCTATCGTGTCTCCAGCAGCCGCTCGCGCGAGAGCGGCGGCACCGGGCTGGGTCTGTCGATCGTCAAACACATTCTGGGCCTGCACCAGGCGCGCCTGGAGATCGAAAGCGAAGTGGGACGCGGCAGCGAATTCTCGTGCCATTTCGGTGCGGCACGTGTTGTGCAACGCGAACAGTCCCTGCCCTTGTCACGCTCGGCGTGATATGAAGGATGCGCGCGCCACGGCGCTGCGCACTGCAACGACGCAGCGCTGTGTGTGGCGCATGTTGCGCATGGCGCGCACCGCATCGCCGCCGCCTGCCTTACCTTGATGACCGCCTCGAAGACCGACTCCATGGGCCACGCCAAGCACTCTAAAGACCCCGCACCTTCCGAGGACATCGGCAGCGATCCGCTGCGCGACCCGGCGCTGTATCTCAACCGGGAACTGTCGCAGCTGGATTTCAATTTCCGCGTGCTGGCGCAGGCGCTGGACGAACAGGTTCCGCTATTGGAGCGGCTGCGGTTCCTGTGCATTTCCTGCACCAACCTAGACGAGTTCTTCGAGATCCGCGCAGCCACCGTGCGGCATGCGCAAGAGTTCGGCCTGCCGCCCGCACCCGATGGCATGAGCCCCACCGCCATCCTCAACGCGGTGCACGACCGCGCCGCCAAGCTGGTGGATCAGCAGTACCACGTGTGGAACGACGTGCTGCGCCCGGCGATGGAACAGGCCGGCGTAGCGGTGCTGAGCCGCACCACCTGGAATTCGCGCCAGAAACGCTGGCTGCGCGCCTACTTCCGCAACGAGATCATGCCGGTGCTGTCGCCGCTGGGCCTGGACCCGGCACATCCGTTCCCGAAGATCCTCAACAAGACCTTGAACATCGTGGTGGTGCTCGAAGGCCAGGACGCGTTCGGGCGCGCCGGCCATCTGGCGATCGTGCGCGCGCCGCGCTCGCTGCCGCGCATCATCCAGCTGCCGGCCAGCCTGTCGCCGGACGGCGAGCAGAGCTTCGTGTTCCTGTCCTCGGTGCTGTCGGAGTTCGTGGATGAACTGTTCCCCGGCATGCAGGTCAAGGGCTCCTACCAATTCCGCGTCACCCGCAATTCCGAGCTGGTGGTAGACGAAGAAGAAGTGGAAAACCTGGCGCTGGCGTTGCGCGACGAACTGGTCACGCGCGGCTACCGGCCGGCGGTGCGACTGGAGATTGCGCACGATTGCCCGCCGGCGATCATGCGCACCCTGCTGCAGAATTTCGGCCTCAACGAAAACGCGGTGTATCGCATTGCCGGTCCAGTGAACCTGAGCCGCGTGACCCAGGTCTACGACCTGGTGCAACGGCCCGAGCTCAAGTACCCGGCGTTCAATCCGCGCACCCTGCGCGACAACGTGGGCATCTTCGAGATCGTCAACAAGGGCGATGTGCTGCTGCATCACCCCTTCGATGCGTTCACTGCGGTGCTGGACGTGATCCGCCAGGCGGCGGTCGACCCGAACGTGCTGGCGATCAAGCAGACGCTGTACCGCACCGGCAAGGATTCGCTGATTGTCGATGCGTTGATCCTGGCCGCGCGCAACGGCAAGGACGTCACCGTGGTAGTGGAGCTGCGTGCGCGCTTCGACGAAGAAGCCAATCTGGGCCTGGCCGACAAGTTGCAGGAAGCCGGCGTGCAGGTGGTCTACGGCGTGGTCGGTTACAAGACCCACGCCAAGATGTTGCTGATCGTGCGCCGCGAAGGACGCAAGCTCAAACGCTACGTGCACCTGGGCACCGGCAACTACCACAGCGGCACAGCGCGCCTGTACACCGACCTGAGCCTGATCACCGCCGATGTGGAGATCGGCAACGATGTGCACATGCTGTTCCAGCAGCTCTCCGGCCTGGCGCCGCGCATGAAGCTGGAACAGCTGCTGCAATCGCCCTTCACCCTGCATACCGGCGTGCTGCAGCGGATCGAACGCGAGACGCGGCTAGCGCGCAACGGCCGGCCCGGGCGCATCATCGCCAAGATGAACGCACTCAACGAACCGCAGGTGGTGCGCGCGTTGTATACCGCCTCGCAGGCGGGCGTGCAGATCGACCTGATCGTGCGTGGGGCCTGCACCTTGCGCCCGGGCGTGCCGGGCGTGTCGGACAACATCCGCGTGCGCTCGATCGTGGGGCGTTTTCTGGAACATAGCCGCGTGTACTGGTTCGGCAACGACGGCGCAGCGGAGTTGTATTGCGCCAGCGCCGACTGGCTGGAGCGCAATCTGCTGCGCCGGGTGGAGACCTGCTTCCCGATCCTGGATCCGGACCTGGCCAAGCGCGTCTACCGCGAAGTGCTGCAGAACTACCTGGACGACAACGTCAACGCGTGGGAACTGGATGCCGAAGGCATCTATCACAAGCGCACGCCCGGGCCTGGCGAGCCGGCGCATTCGGCCCAGATGACCTTGCTCGATCGGGTCTGAGGCCAGACGGGCCGCCGCCTCTCACGGGGCTGGCAGCCCATCGGCTACCATGCGGCTATGCCAATGCCCTCCCCCACGATCCCGCCCCTGCGCGATGGCGATTTTCTCGCCGCCATCGACTTAGGATCCAACAGCTTCCACATGGTCATTGCGCGCTACCTGATGGGTCAGTTGCGCGTTGTCGACCGCCTGCGCGAAACCGTGCGCATGGCCGACGGCCTGGATGGCAAGGGCGGCATTTCCAACGAGGCGCGCCAGCGCGCGCTCGAGTGCCTAGCACGCTTCGGCCAACGCATCCGCGAGGTGCCATCGCTGCGCGTGCGCGCGCTGGCCACCAACACCGTGCGCCAGCTGCGCTCGCCGCAGGCGTTCCTGATGCCGGCCGAAACTGCGCTTGGCCATGCTATCGAAGTGGTCAGCGGGCGCGAGGAAGCGCGCTTGATCTATCTGGGCGTGGCGCATGCGCAACCACCCAAGCCCGATCAACGCCGGCTGGTGATCGACATCGGCGGTGGCTCCACGGAGTTCATCATCGGCCGCGGCTTCCAGACCCTGGAACGCGAAAGCCTGCAGGCCGGCTGTATTGCCAGTACGCGGCGGTTCTTTCCCGGCGGCAAGCTCTCCAAGAAAAAGTGGAAAGACGCGCTGACCGAGATCGGCGCCGAGTTCCAGCAGTTTGCCGGCCAGTACAAGGCGCTGGGCTGGCATGAAGCGATTGGCTCGTCCGGCACGCACAAGGCCATCGGCGAGATGTGCGCGGCGATGAAGCTCACCAAGGGCGCGATCACCGCCGAGGCGCTGCCAGCGCTGCGCGATGAGCTGCTCAAGGCCAAGCGCATCGAAGACATCCAACTGCCCGGCCTGGCGGCCGAGCGGCGGCCGATCATCGCTGGCGGCATTCTGGTGCTCGAAGCGGCCTTCCAGGCGCTGGGCCTGGAGAAGCTGATGGTCAGCAAGGCGGCGATGCGCGAAGGCATCCTGTACGACATGCTCGGCCGCGGCGGCGAGAACGACCCGCGCGACAGTTCGGTGGCGTCGTTGGTGCAGCGCTATGGCATCGACGAGGCGCAGGCACAGCGCGTGGAAGCCACCGCGTGCCGCCTGTTCGACCAGGTCTGCGAATCCTGGCAGCTCGATGGCGACGACGCGCAGGTGCTGCGCCGCGCCGCACGCCTGCACGAACTGGGCCTGATGATCGCGCACAGCCAGTACCACGTGCACGGTAGCTACATCCTGGAACACTCGGATATCGCCGGGTTCTCGCGGCAGGAACAGCAGGTGCTGGCCGCGCTGGTGCGCACGCATCGCCGCAATGTGCCCAAGACTGCCTTCGACGCATTGCCCGACCGCTTGCTGCTGCCAACCCGGCGCAAGGCCGCGCTGCTGCGGTTGGCCGTACTGCTGCACCGCGCCCACGAAACCGATCCGATCCCGACCCTGGAACTCACCGCCGACGACAACCGGCTGTCGCTGATCCTGTCGCAGGCCTGGATCGATTCGCGCCCGTTGCTGCGCGCCGACCTGATCGGCGAAGTGGAAGGGATGGCGGGTCTGGGCATCATGTTCCGGCCGTTTGTGACGTAGGCCAGCGGCCGTTGGCCTCTGGCGGCAATTGGGAATCGGGAATGGGGAATTGTCGGCTGTGGGACGCCGGGCGTTCCCATCGCAGTTGCGTTAAGCGCCACAGCCCCACGCTTTTTACGATTCCCGATTCCCGATTCCCCACTCCCGATTCCCACCCCTCTGTCACCCCCGCGACTTCTTCGCGCAATACCGCTGCCATCGCGTTCCCGGAAGCTAGATCAAACGGGAGAACGACCATGCGCTACGCGATCGTTACCGAAACCTATCCACCCGAAGTCAACGGCGTTGCGCTCACCGTGCATGGCCTGGAAACCGGTCTGCGTGCGCGCGGCCATCAGGTCGATGTGGTGCGCCCACGGCAAGCGGCCGACAGCACGCCGGCCGACACCGTGCTGGTGCGCGGCGCGTCGCTGCCACGCTACCCCGGGCTGAAGTTCGGGCTGCCGGCCACCCGGCGGCTCACCCGGCATTGGGCAACCACGCAACCGGATGCGATCTACGTGGCCACGGAAGGCCCGTTGGGATGGTCGGCCATGCGCGCGGCGCGGCGGCTTGGCATTCCGGTCGCCACCGGCTTCCACACCCGCTTCGACGAATACCTGCCCGATTACGGCGCGGCCTGGCTGCAAGGCACCGCGCTGCGCTGGATGCGGCGCTTCCACAACCAGGCCGAAGCCACGCTGGTTCCCACCCGCGAGCTGCAGCAGTTCCTGCGCGGCAGCGGTTTCGAACGGGTGCAGTTGCTGGCGCGTGCGGTGGACAGCCTGCAGTTCGATCCGTCCCGCCGCGACGCCGCGTTGCGCGCCGAATGGGGCATCGAAGGCGAAGGCTTTGCAGCGATCTACGTAGGCCGGATTGCCAACGAGAAAAACCTGCCTCTGGCGATCCGCGCGTTTCGCAAGCTGCAGCAGCTCCGCCCCAAGGCGCGCTTTGTGTGGGTGGGCGATGGCCCGGCGCGCGAAAAGATCGCTCACGAGAATCCGGACTTCATTTTTTGCGGCATCCAGCGCGGCGACGCGCTGGCGCGGCACTTCGCCAGCGGCGATCTGTTCCTGTTTCCCAGCCGTAGCGAGACCTTCGGTAACGTCACCCTGGAAGCGATGGCCAGCGGCGTGGCGACGGTGGCCTTCGATTACGGTGCGGCGCGCGAATACCTGCGCAATGGCCAGACCGGCGCTGCAGTGGAGGACGACGCTGCATTCGTGCAGGCCGCACTGACACTGACCGAAAACGACGACGTGCGCCAACGCATGGGCCATGCCGCCGCACAGGCGATGAAGAAACTGCATCCGGACAACGTGGTGTCCGATTTCGAAGCACTGCTGCTGGGGATCACGGCGGCACGGGGGCGGTATGTCGTCGACGCGGCTTGAACTCCTGCACGGTCACGAAGCGCGCTGGTGCCGGCGGGCCAACCACTGGTGCCGCCGGCACCCGGTGCGGCGCAGCTTCGCGGCGATCAGCCGGCTCGGCGACGGGGTGTTCTGGTACAGCCTGATGGGCCTGCTGGTGCTGCTGGACGGTATGGACGGCGTGCGCGCCTCCGCGCACATGGCCGCCACCGGCGTGCTGGCGCTGACCCTCTACAAGACTCTCAAACGCTGGACGCGCCGGCCGCGTCCGTATGCGGCGGATGTGCGCATCCGCGCCTGGGTGGCGCCTCTGGATGAATTCAGCTTTCCCTCCGGGCACACCCTGCACGCGGTGTCCTTCAGCATCGTCGCGCTGGCCTATTACCCCTGGCTGGCCCCGCTGCTGGTGCCGTTTTCTGCGGGTGTGGCGCTCTCGCGTGTGGTGCTGGGACTGCACTATCCCAGCGACGTACTCGCCGCCACCGCGATCGGCATTGCGCTGGCCAGTCTCTCGTTGTGGTGGTTGCCGGTTCCTGCCTTGTTCGTCTGATGCGCGACTTCCCGATCAGGGAACACCACACCGCATGCAAGCATCGTCAGACCCGCAGCCAGCGATGCGTGAGGCGCTGATGCATCCGGGACGCTCCCGTACAATGGCGCGATGACGACCCTGTTCATCTCCGACCTGCATCTGGACCCGGCCCGGCCGGCGATCACCGAGCTGTTCCTGGATTTCCTGCGCACGCAGGTACCCGGCAGCGACGCGCTCTACATCCTTGGCGATCTGTTCGAGGCGTGGATCGGCGACGACACCCCGTCGACCGCCGCGGATGCGGTGGCCGAGGCCTTGCACGCGGTGGCCACCACCGGTGTGCCGGTGTTCTTCATGCCCGGCAATCGCGACTTCCTGGTCGGTGCCGCCTACGCGCAACGCGCCGGCTTCCGCATCCTGCCCGACCCCACCGTCATCGATCTGTACGGGCAGCCGACGCTACTGATGCACGGCGACCTGCTGTGCACCGACGACACCGCCTACCAGGCCTTCCGCGCGCAAACGCGCGACCCGGCTTTCCAGGCACAGTTCCTGTCGCAGCCGCTGGCCGCACGCGTGGCGTTCGCACAGCAGGCACGCGCCGCGAGCCATGCGCGCCAGTCAGAGCTCAAGCAAGGCGACCAGGCACAGTTCGAAACCGTGACCGACGTGGCGCCGGCCGAGGTGGATGCCACCTTCGTGCGCTACGGCCTGGACCGCATCATCCACGGCCACACCCACCGCCCGGCCATCCACATCGTGCAGGCCGGTGGCCGCACCTGCACACGCGTGGTGCTGGGCGATTGGTACGAACAAGGCTCGGTGTTGCGCGTGGACGCCGACGGCCTGGCGCTGGAACAGCTGGCGCTGTGATCTAGCGCGTCCGTGCGACGGCGAAGGCATGGCGCGGTGGCGGTGCCTGCACGCTGCGTAGTGGGCTTCAATACGTCTGCGCTGCTGATCGGCGCTGCATCACTGCGTGCTGCGCTGATGCTCGGCGTAGTCGACAAAATCCCCGTTGACCACGTCGTACCAGAGCAAGCGGCCATCGGCCTGCACGCGGAAGCGGTCGCGCACCGGACTGGTCTGCGGATCGCCCGGGCAGCCATCGCCGTGGCGTTCGTGCACGGCGAATTCAAAGGCATCCGATACAGGCGCGTCTTCTTCCTGCTCGGTCATGATGCTGATGCAGTCATCGGGATAAAAACGGTCGCGCTGCAGTTGTGTCTGCAGGCGTTGCAGCGCGCGTTCTTCCGCTGCGTTGCCCGCGCTGGCCGCAGCTGCGGGGGTGGTGACTGCAGGTTTGGCCGGGGATGCGGCAGGCTCGGCAGGTTGCTGACGACAGCCGGCAACCGCCAGCACGGCCAGGCACAACACGCTGCAGGTCAGGGACTTGGACATGATCGCTCCGCTGGACATCACATGGCCGGCAACCACCGGCGGTGTGCCTAGTCTGCGCGATCGGCGTGCGCGGATATAGCGGCACTGCCCGGCACGCGTGGTGCCGGGCAGGCTGGGCAGTGATCAGCGGAACGCGGCGATGTTGGCCTTGGTGTTGACCAGCACACGTTGGTTGTCCGCGGTGCTGGCGTTGCCCATGGGCACGCCGTTGTAGCTGATGTTGGGATTGGACCAGTAGTTCAGTCGCGGGCAACCGCTGGGGCAGGCGTAGGCCATGATGGTGCGCCAGCTGTTGCCGTAGCGGTAGCCGTGGCCATACGCAAACGGCGAGGTGCTCGGGTCGGTGGCCGCATCGTGACGTGCACTCTGCAGGTGGCCGATTTCATGCGCAAAACTGTAGTAGCCGGTGGCGCAGTCCCAGTACACCGATGCAAACGCCGTGGCCGCGGTGGAGCCGATACCCGACGCCAGGCCGCAGTAGCTGCTGTTGTTCAACACGATCACGCCCACATCGGCGGTATAGGTGTTGCGGCTGGTGTGGATGCTGTCCATGTAGCCGTCGTTGGTGACTCGGAAGCGCTGCAGATCGGTGGTGAAGTTACCGGTTTCCGCATAGCTGGTGGTCTCATAGCGCGCCAGCTGCAAGGTGATGCCCACATTGCTGTTGACGTAGCCCTGGTTGGCCTCGGCGACCGCCAGTTGCACCAGCGACTGCATGTTGCCGCCGTACGCAGTCACCGCCTGGTTGGTGGCCACCACCAGCACGCGGATGGTGGCCGGGCTGCCGGACGAAGCCTGCGCAGCGGTCACGCGGCCGTCGTTGGGCATGTCGAACTTGGGCAGCAAGCTGTATTCGGCCGGATGCTCCTGCGGCATGCGCTGCTCGTCCACCTGCACCAGCACATGGCGGCCATCGGCAAGCGGCCGCAGGCGATAGAGCTTGCCGGCGTAGCGGATGGTGCCGGTGACGGTGTCGCCGCTCCGCACCAGGATCGCCGAGTTGAGCGGGTCCACGCCGGACAAGGTGCGTGCACGGGTGCCGGCACGCGGGCCGAGATTGCCGTACCAGATGCTGTCGCCACCTTCCAACGCGTCGACCTTGGCCTGGGTAGCGGTGATGGTCTGGCCATCCAGCTGTAGCTCGAGCAGTTTTTCCGCCGGCGCCACCGCGCCCGCATCGATCTGCACCACCTGTGCGTTTGCGGTGGATGGCGAGCTCAATACGCGCTGTAACGAGGGTTCTGCCGTGGCGGTGGCTGCAGCGCTGCGGCTCAATGCCGGGCCGGTCTGGTACAGCGGCTTGCCTGCTGCTGCCGCCGAGCCAGCCAGACACATGGCGATCAGACCGACCGTGGTGCACATCGACTTCGACTTCATCGTCTCTCTCTCCTAGACATGGAAGCAACGGGATGTGAAACACCGGGCCCCTGTCCCCGGGACGCCATTAGGGCGCGCCGATCAGGATGGAATGCAAGTTGTTACAACAGAAACTTACAGTTCTGTGATGTTTGACGTCGACTGGATGCGATTCCAGCACCGGTGTGGCGCGACGGAGTGCACATTCCGGTGGACGGCGATGTCTTCCACTGGGTCTCGACCCGGTGCTGCGAGGGTGGCGGATGGCTGATCCTGGGCGTTGATGAGGCCTGGCTTTCGGTTGGCAGTGCTCACGCACGCGGACGTCCAAGCAATGTTGGGATACGCGTGAAGGAAGGTAGTGACCGGCACTACCCTCGCGCTGCACCGCATGCAGATTGTCCGGCTCCAAGAGCATGCTGGCTTACAGGGCCCGCTCTCCGTCGGATGGTGTTGCTTGGGCGCACACACGCTGGCCGACCGATAAAGCGCTCATCGAAGCACCCTAATCAGACAGCATGCTTCGCTACGTTGTGCGCACGGCATGCAGCGTCGGCAACGCGCTCCTTGTCGGCCTGCGCGGAGGGATGCAAACCGATAGTTCTCCGCGCTAACCAGCGCGCGCGCCTCAGCCAGCCTGCTCCACGAGGCTAGCCAATTCGTCTTCATCGAAGCCTGCCAGCAGACGCGCTTCGATATTGAACGGGCCGTGCAGGTAGCCGCCGGCGTAGTCGCGCAACAGTTCCTTGAAGCGCGCGCGCGGCTCGATGCCGGCCTGCTCGCAATACCAGCGATACCAACGCGAACCCGCGGCGACGTGCGCCACTTCTTCGCGCAGGATGATCTCCAGCACCTGCGCAGTGGCGGTATCGCCCAGCGAGCGCAGTTTGTGGATCATGGCCGGCGTAACATCCAGCCCGCGTGCTTCCAGCACCCGCGGCACCAGCGCCATGCGTGCCAGGCCGTCGTGCGCGGTTTTCTCGCACATCTCCCACAGCCCGTTGTGCGCGGCAAAGTCGCCATAGTCGCGGCCGTGTGCGTGCAACCGTTCGCGCAGCAGCATGAAATGACGCGACTCGTCATCGGCCACCGCCACCCAATCGGCATAGAACCCGTCCGGCACACCACGGAACCGGTACACCGCATCCCAAGCCAGATCGATGGCGTTGAGCTCGATGTGCGCGATGGCATGGATGAAAGCTGCACGTCCCTCCGGCGTGCCCAGGCCGCGCCGTGGCAGCTCGCGCGGATGGACCAGCAACGGGCGCGGCGGGCGCCCCGGCATACGAATGGGTTCAGGCGCATCGGCCTGGGCCGGCAGCGGCAAGCTGCCCGCGCGAAACGCTGCGGCGTACTGCTGGGTCAGCGCGACCTTTTCGACCGGATCACATGCCTGCAGGCAGGCATGCGCGGCTTGCAACAGATCCATCGTCACTCCCTGCGGCGCGCAACCTTGCACTGGCTGCGGCGCGCGCACTCACACTGCCGCGTCATAGCGCCCTGAGTGATCAGGCGCGCCGGCGCTTCTTGGCATCGTCCGAACGCAGCTGCTGGATTCGCTCGAAATACCCTGGCTCGATACCGGTGATGTATTCGCCGTTGAAGCACGACGAATCGAACTGCTTGATGTCCGGATTGCCTTCGCGCACCGCCACTTCCAGGTCTTCCAGATCCTGGTAGATCAGCCAGTCGCAGCCCAGGAATTCCTGGATTTCCTGCTCGCTGCGGCCATGCGCAATCAGTTCTTCGGCGGCCGGCATGTCGATGCCGTAGATGTTCGGGTAGCGCACCGGCGGCGCGGCCGAGGCCAGATAGACCTTGCGTGCACCGGCGTCGCGCGCCATCTGCACGATCTGCCGGCTGGTGGTGCCGCGCACGATCGAGTCGTCGACCAGCAGCACCACGCGGTTGCGGAATTCCAGATGGATCGGGTTGAGCTTGCGGCGTACCGATTTCTGCCGTTCGCCCTGCCCCGGCATGATGAAGGTGCGGCCCACGTAACGGTTTTTGACGAAGCCTTCGCGGTACTTCACACCGAGCACGTTGGACATCTCCAGCGCCACATCGCGCGAGGTGTCCGGGATCGGAATGATGGTGTCGATGTCATGGTCCGGGCGCAGACGCAGGATCTTCTCGCCCAGCTTCAGGCCCATGCGCATGCGCGCCTTGTGCACCGAGATGTTGTCGATCATCGAATCGGGACGCGCGAAATACACGTACTCGAAGATGCACGGCGCATGGTCGGTCGGCGCGGCACAGATTTCGGAGAACAGCTCGCCACGCGCAGTGATCACCAGCGCTTCGCCCGGGCGCACGTCGCGCACGCGCTGGTAGCCGAGAATGTCCAAGGCCGCCGATTCGGACGACACAATGTACTCGGTGCCTTCGGCGTGTTCGCGCTTGCCCAGGACCAGCGGGCGGATGCCGTGCGGGTCGCGGAATGCCACCAGACCCAGACCCAGCACCACGCTGACCACCGCATAGCCGCCCTTGCAGCGGCGGTGCACGCCAGCTACTGCGCGGATCGCCGCTTCTGGGGTGAGCATGCGTTGCGCGTCCAGCTCGTAGGCGAACACGTTCAACAGCACTTCGCTGTCCGAATCGGTGTTGATATTGCGGCGGTCTGCTTCGAACACCTGCTGGCGCAAGGCCTCGGTGTTGATCAGGTTGCCGTTGTGCGCCAACGCGATGCCGTACGGCGAATTGACGTAGAACGGTTGCGCTTCGTCCATGCCTTCCGAGCCGGCGGTCGGGTAGCGGCAATGCGCGATACCGACGCGGCCTTCCAGCACCGCCATCTTCTTTTCGTCGAAGACGT
>Ga0114992_100041_pt1 | contig 22733 bp, 15 predicted proteins | sample MSEELM_DM5_FD_89584 | JGI IMG/M metagenome (GOLD analysis project Ga0114992, IMG submission 89584) | Subsurface microbial communities from deep shales in West Virginia, USA - MSEEL M_DM5 | ecosystem: Environmental > Aquatic > Deep subsurface > Shale gas/oil reservoir > Produced water/Flow back ... | reverse complement strand
TCTTCGATGCGCTGGACGGTCACGTGGCGCGCTGGCGCAAGGCGTCCTCGACGCTGGGCCGCGAGCTGGATTCGTTGGCCGACGTGATTTCGTTCGGCGTGGCGCCAGCCGCGCTTGGCTATGCCTGCGGCATGCGCGGCGGCTGGGACTGGCTGGTGCTCAGTTATTTCGTCTGCTGCGGCGTGAGCCGGCTGGCGCGCTACAACGTGACCGCCGAAGAGATCGCCGGCGAGGCCGACAAGGTGCCGTATTTCGAAGGCACACCGATCCCCACCAGCCTGGTGCTGGTGATCCTGCTGGCGGTGGCGGCCAGCACCGGGCATATCGGCCAGACGTTGTGGTGGGGGCAGTGGCAGCTCGGGCCCTGGCAATTCCACCCGCTGGTGCTGCTGTTCGCGGTGTCCGGCTCGCTGATGATCAGCAAGACGCTGCGCATCCCCAAGCCCTGACCGGTGCGGCGGAACACACGCGGTAGGATGGCTGGGTAGACCAGCCACGGGAGTGGACGATGACAACCAGCGGTTCGGACAACGGCAACTTCGAAGACAAGGCGCGCCAATACTGGAGCGCCTGGGGAGATGCCATGCGCCACGGCCAGTCCGCTTCCGCCGCGCAACCGCCGCCGGGCCCGGCTGGCGAGACGCCGCAGGACTGGCGCAAGGCGGTCGACTGGTGGTCGCAGGTGTTGCCCACGCAGGCCGCCCCGCAGGCGCAGGAGGCGATCAACCGCTTCCGTACCCAGGCCGGGGACTGGTACGGCACCATGCAGCAGGTGGCCGCGCAGTTCGCCGGTCGCGATACCTCTGCCAGCGCGGTCTCCGACGCCTGGCGGCACGCCGTGCAAGGGCAGGGCGAGCAATTGATGCAATGGACGCTGGGCTCGCTGCATGGCGGCAGCAAGGGCGGCTTCGATCCGTGGTTGCAAGAAGCCGCGCAGGCGTTGCAGCGCTGGCGCGAAGACAATGCCGCCTGGCTGGAGATGCCGGCCTTCGGCCTCAATCGCAATCATCAATCACGCTGGCAGACCTTGGCCCGCGCGCAGCAGGATTACCAGGCGCAGTCGCAGGCCTATGCCGAGCAGCTCAAGGCAGCGATCGACCAGGCGTTTGCGCGCTTCGAACGCAAGTTGAGCGAACACGAAACCAGTGGCAGCCAGCTGACCAGCGCGCGCGCCTTGTTCGATCTGTGGATCGAAGCGGCTGAAGAATCGTATGCGGACGTGGCGTTGTCGGATCAGTTCCGCGAGGTCTACGGCGGCTTTGCCAACGCGCACATGCGGCTGCGCGCGGCCCTGCAACAGGAAGTGGAACAGGTGAGCGAGCGCTTCGGCATGCCGACCCGTTCCGAGATGGATGCCGCGCATCGGCGTATTGCCGAGCTGGAGCGGGCGGTGCGTCGCATGCTGCGTGGCGCGCAAGCCAAGCCGGCTGCGGCGTCCGCGCCCAAGCCTGATGCGGGCCCGGCGCCAGTCGCCGCTGCCAGCGCACCGCCACGTGCGGCTGCCCAGCCAACAACCCCGCCTGAGGCCGCGCCAGCCAAGCGCGCCACGCGCCAGACAGCAGCTGCGCCAGAGACATCCAGACCGAAAGCATCCAACACGCGACCGGCTGCAAAGAAGGCGACCAAGACTTCCAAGTCGCCGGCGCGCGCACCGAGCGGAGGCAAGCCATGAAGGGCCCGTTGGGATTCAGTGCCGAGGACCTGATGCAGGAGACCTTGTCGATGCAGCGCAAGCTGCGCGAAGGGCTCAAGCTGCTGCCCGGCGTGGAGGACGTGGATTACGGCGTCACCGAACGGCAGGAAGTCTGGCGCGACGGCAAGGTGGTGCTGTACCGGTTCGTCGGCGATGCCGCGCCGGTGGCGCGTACGCCGTTGCTGATCGTCTATGCGCTGGTCAACCGGCCGTACATGGTGGACCTGCAGGCCGATCGTTCGCTGGTCAAGGGCCTGCTCGGTCACGGCCAGGACGTCTACGTACTGGATTGGGGGTATCCGGACCGCTCCGAACGCTATCTCACGCTGGAAGACTATCTACTGCGCTACATCGATGGCGCGGTGGACCATCTGCGTGCGGCGTCGGGTCTGGAGGCGGTGGACGTGCTCGGCATCTGCCAGGGCGGCACGTTTGCGCTCTGCTATGCCGCGCTGGAGCGCGCCAAGATCCGCAATCTCATCACCATGGTCACGCCGGTGGATTTCCACACCCCCGACAACATGCTCTCCAACTGGGCGCGCATGGTCGATGTGGATCTGTTCGTCGACACCATGGGCAATGTGCCTGCGGATCTGATGAATGCCAGTTACCTGATGCTCAAGCCGTTCCGGCTCAACCTGCAAAAATACGTGGGGCTGCTCGACATCCTCGATGACAAGCAGGCGCTGGAGGACTTCCTGCGCATGGAAAAATGGATCTTCGATTCGCCCGACCTGGCCGGCGAAGCGTTCCGCGAATTCGTCACCCAGTTCTACCAGCGCAACGGCCTGGTCACCGGCGATGTGCGTATCGGCGGGCAGGCGGTGGATCTGCACGCTGTCGACATGCCGGTGCTCAACATCTATGCCGAGCACGATCACCTGGTGCCGCCCGATGCCTCGCGCGCCCTGCGTGGGTTGGTGGGCAGCGAGGACTACACCGAGCTGAGCTTTCGCGGTGGGCACATCGGCATCTACGTCTCGGGCCGTGCACAGCGCGAGGTGCCCGTGGCGATCCATCGCTGGCTGCAGGCGCGTGGCGGCAACGGTTGACGCAGTGATGCAACGGGGTGGGCGTGCGTCACGCACGCGTGCCGTCACGATCCGCTGTAGCTGGCCTGCCTACACTGTGAGATACATTCCAGGAGGCTGCTCATGTCCACCACCACTGCACTGTCCCGTTCCCTCAACGACCGCATGATTGCCGGCGTCGTCGGCGGCATCGCGCGCCGCTTCGGCTGGAGCTCGACCCTGCTGCGCATCCTGTTCGTGATCGTGTCGATCGCTTCGGCTGCATTTCCCGGCATCCTGGTCTACCTGATCCTGTGGCTGCTGATCCCGAATCAGGCCGACTGAGCCGCGTCCCGCGCTGGCTGGGCGCGCTGCAGGTACTGGGTGCGCTGTGGACGTTGCCGAACACGCTGATCGGGCTGGCGATCGGTACGTTGGGCGCCTGTTTTGGCGCGCGGCCGCGCTGGTCAGCCACTGAGCGCGCAGTGGTCTTCCATGCCTGGCCATGGGGGCCGGGCGGGGCGATGACGTTGGGCAATGTCATCTTGTTGAAGGGCGCATCGTTGGAGTTGCAATGCGCCACTTATGCGCATGCCGCCGGTCGCTGCGTGCACCCGGCGGTGCGGCTCGGCGATCACGAGCGCGCGCACGTGTATCAATACATGCTGCTCGGCCCGCTATTTCTTCCGGTGTACCTGCTGTGCGGCGGCATCCACGTGCGCAACCCGCTTGAGCGCGCCGCAGATGCCTACGCAATACACGGCCACGGGTGGTGGCCGTGGTGGTCTCAGCCCAGTCGCGAGAAGCCGAACAAGTCCGACAACGGGTAAGCGCGGCCTTCCAGTTGCGCACGTAGCAGGCCGGCGCCGATCGCGCTGTAGGTGATGCCATTGCCGCCATATGCCATGGCAAAGGCCACACGCGGGCCGTGCTCGGAATGCGTGCCGAAGAACGGCAGCCCATCGGCGGTTTCGGCAAACGTGCCGCCCCAGGCGAACACCGGCCGCAGCCGCACGTCCGGCATCACCTTGGCGATCTTCTTCAGCAGCGTGTCCATCTTGCTGAGCACGCGTGCGTCGCGGCGCGCGGGAATATCAATGCTGTCGTCTTCGCCGCCGGCCACCACGCGGCCATCGGCGGTGGTGCGCACGTAGAGGTAGGGGCGCGCGGTCTCCCACATCATGGTGTGCTTGAGCGCGCCCACATCGGTGTCGTGCAGCGGGTCGGTGACGAAGGCATAGCTGCTGCGGTTGCGTGCGACCCGCTGCGACAGCCACTGCTGGTTGCCATAGCCGGCGGCCATGATCACGTGCCGCGCGCGCACATTGACCCCGTCCTGGGTGCGCAGATCGACATGCTGGTCATGCGCCTGGAGGGTGGCGATGGGGCTGCGGTCGTAGATGCGGCCGCCGTACTGCTCGCATTCTGCGAACAACCGGTAACACAGGCGGTAGGGGTCCACGCTGGCGGCGAGCCGGCTGAGAATGGCGCCTTCCGAACGCACGCCGTAGTCGTGCCACAGCGCGTCACCGGCGATCCACTCCACCGGCAGCGCATGTGTCTTGCGTGCGTCCAGTTCGCGCTGCAGATCCTTGAGATCCCGCGCACGGCTGGCGTAGTACAGGCTGTCCTGGCGCGTGAAGTCGCAGCCGCCCAGGCCATCGCAAAGCTCCTGCAGATCCAGGATCGCTTTTGCGCACGCACCATAGGCCAGCGCGGCGGCAGGCATACCGTACTGCGCCGCCAGATCCACCATCGGCGTGTCGATCTCGTATTGCAGCAACGCAGTGCTGGCCGAGGTGCTGCCCCAGCCGATCTCACGTTGTTCGATCACCACCACCTCATGGCCGTGGCGCAGCAGCTCGTGTGCGATCAATGCCGCGGTCACACCGCCGCCAATGATTGCCACCTCGCAGTGGGTGTCCTGCTCCAGGCGCGGATAGGGACGCATCAATCCGTTGCGGATCGACCAGAACGGATAACCACTTTTGAGGTTCATGCGGTGTCGGTGAGCGGGCGGAACTGGATTGGACGATCAAGCGGGGTGAAGCGGCCGTGACGCGTGCAGCCGCCATCGGGCGGTCACCAAATCGCAAACAGCCGGCGTTAACGTGCGTGGAAAAGCTCCTCACGGCGTGCTCGCTATGCTCGCGCCGTCAGCGCAGCAACAGCAGCAGAAAAGGGTGAGGGTATGTCGATTGTCCTGTACGTCGGTGGCAGCAAGGATGGCGATAAGGGTGTGGTGCCGTACGGCTTCAGCAAGTCGCGCACCATGACCGAGGCCGGTCCGGAGGTGTACGTGGAGCGCATGGTGCCGCTCAAGGACGTGGGCAAGATCCGCGTCATGGCGCTGGAATCGCTGCACGAAAGCATTCTGGTCGAGCGCGCCGCCACCCATTACGCACGCCGCGTCCGCTGAGCGCGTCGGCATAGGTTTACGGTGGTCCTGTCAACGGGTTTCCGCGGCGCCCCGGCACTGCGAAAATGCATTTTTGACAGTGAAGCGGTTCCAACCGCGCCGCCATGCACGACACCCAGCTTGCCCAGCAGATCGCCCGCACCATCGCCGATGAGATCGGTGCCCAACCCGCCCAGGCGCGCGCCGCCATTGCCCTTCTCGATGAAGGCGCCAGCGTTCCGTTCATCGCGCGCTACCGCAAGGAAGTCACCGGCGGTCTGGACGACACCCAGCTGCGCAACCTCGAAACGCGCCTGACCTACCTGCGCGAACTGGAAGACCGCCGCGCCGCGATCCTGTCCAGCATCGGCGAGCAGGGCAAACTCAGCGACGAACTGCGCAGCGAAATCGTCGCCGCCGACACCAAGTCGCGCCTGGAAGACCTGTATCTGCCGTACAAGCCCAAGCGCCGCACGCGTGCGCAGATTGCGCGCGAGGCCGGGCTGGAACCGCTGGCGGACACCTTGCTGGCCGACCCCACCCAGGCGCCGGACACCACCGCAGCGATCTACGTGGATGCCGACAAGGGCGTGGCCGACGTCAAGGCCGCACTGGAAGGCGCCCGCGCGATCCTGATGGAGCGCTGGGGCGAAGACGCCGCGCTGGTCGGCGAACTGCGTAGCTGGTTGAACGACAATGGCGTGATTCGAGCGCGTGTGGCCGAGGGCAAGGAAGAGGCCGGTGCCAAGTACCGCGACTACTTCGACCACGCCGAATCGCTGGCCAGGATTCCCTCGCATCGCCTGCTGGCCTTGTTTCGGGCACGCCGCGAAGAATTTCTGTACCTGGATCTGGACCCGGGCACCGATGCCGACGCCGGGCATCAGTACGCCGAAGGGCGTGTGGCGTGCAACGCCGGCATTGCCGATCAGGGCCGCCCGGCCGATCGCTGGTTGCTCGATGCCTGCCGGCTCACCTGGCGCGCCAAGCTGCACATGCACCTGCTGCTGGACCTGTTCAACCAGGCGCGCGAAAAGGCCGAGGCCGAGGCGATCGCGGTGTTCGGCGACAACCTCAAGGACCTGATGCTGGCGGCGCCCGCCGGCCCGCGCGTGGTGCTGGGCCTGGACCCGGGCATCCGCACGGGCTGCAAGATCGCCGTGGTCGACGCGACCGGCAAGCTGGTGGCCACCGAGACGATCTACCCGCACGAACCCAAGCGGCAGTGGGACCAGTCGCTGCAGACGCTCAAGAAGCTGTGCCTGCAGCACAACGTGGAGCTAATCGCGATCGGAAACGGTACTGCCAGCCGCGAGACCGACAAGCTTGCCGGCGAGGCAATCGCCTTGTGCGACGGCGCCAAGCTGCAGAAGATCGTGGTCAGCGAAGCCGGCGCATCGGTGTACTCCGCGTCGGAATTCGCGGCCAAGGAATTCCCGAACCTGGACGTCTCGCTGCGCGGTGCGGTGTCGATCGCGCGGCGCCTGCAGGACCCGTTGGCCGAGTTGGTCAAGATCGAGCCCAAGGCAATCGGCGTGGGCCAGTACCAGCATGACGTGGACCAATATCGCCTGGCCAAGGCGCTGGACGCGCGCGTGGAAGACTGCGTCAACGCGGTGGGCGTGTACGTCAATACCGCCTCGGCGGCCTTGCTGTCGCGCGTGTCGGGCCTGTCCAGTACGGTGGCGGAAAACATCGTGCGGCATCGCGACGACAACGGCCCGTTCAAGCGCCGCAAAGACCTGCTCAAGGTCCCGCGCCTGGGCGACAAGACCTTCGAACAATGCGCCGGCTTCCTGCGCATTGCCGACGGCGATGAGCCGCTGGATGTGTCGGCGGTGCACCCGGAGGCCTACCCGGTGGTGGAGCGCATCGTCAGCAGCACCGGCAAGCCGATCAAGGCTTTGCTGGGCGATGGCAGCTTCCTGCGGGCCCTCAAGCCGGAGCAGTTCACCGACGAGCAATTCGGTGTGCCCACCGTGCGCGACATCCTCAAGGAAATGGAAAAGCCCGGCCGGGACCCGCGCCCGGAATTCAAGGCGGCGCAGTTCGCCGAGGGCGTCGAGGACATCAAGCACCTCAAGCCCGGCATGATCCTGGAAGGTGTGGTCAGCAACGTCGCGGCCTTTGGCGCGTTCGTCGACATCGGCGTGCACCAGGATGGCCTGGTCCACATCTCGGCGCTGTCGGACACCTTCGTCAAGGACCCGCGCGACGTGGTCAAGGCCGGCGACATCGTCAAGGTCAAGGTGCTGGAAGTGGACGTGGCGCGCAAACGCATCGCGCTGACCCGGCGGTTGTCGGATACGCCGCCACCGGCCGACGCGGCCGCGCAGTCACGCGACACACGTGGCGCGGGGCAGGGCAGGCGCGATGGAGGCGGTGGTGGCGGGCGTGGCCCGGCATCCGGCACTGCCAAGCCACGGACCAGTGCGCCGCCCGCCAACAACGCATTGGCCGACGCCTTCGCGCGCGCCAAACGCAGCTGATCACAACGCACCCTGGCCCGCGCCAGGGTGCGTTGTTCAGGCGGATGGGTCGGTGCGTACCGCACCGGCGGGCAGCACCAGGCGTTCGATCAGGTCGATCAGCCCCGGTGGCTCCACCGGCTTGCCCATGTGCGCGTCGAAGCCAGCCACGATGGCGCGGTCGCGGTCCTCTTCGCGCACGTAGGCGGTGAGGGCAATCGCGCGGATGTGCCGCGGCAGTTCCGGCCGGCCCGAGCGCACGCTGCGGATCAGGTCGTAGCCATCGCGCAGCGGCATGGCGATATCGCTCACCAGCACGTCGTAATGCGCCGCGGCCAGGTGCGCTTCCGCTGCATCCACCGAGCCGGCCGCCTGCACCTGCGCGCCGGCCAGCATCAGGAAATGCATCACCGCCTCGCGTGAGTCCTGGTCGTCGTCCACCAGCAGCAGGCGCACGCCATCGAGCCGGCCATGTGCGGCGGTGGGCAGCGGGCCGGTGTTGGCAGGCTCTGGTGCGGGACGCTGGTCGCTGACGCCGTGCTGGAACGGCAGCACCACGGTAAACGTCGCGCCATGACCTTCGCCGGCGCTGTAGGCGCCCAGGCTGCCGCCGTGCAGATCGATCAGCTGGCGCGAAATCGACAGCCCCAGCCCCAATCCGCCCACGCGGCGGGTGGTGCCGGCATCGGCCTGACGGAAGCGGTCGAACACATGCGGCAGGAAGTCGGCGGCAATGCCAATGCCAGTATCGCGTACGCACAGGCGCAGGCGCTGCTCTTCCACCTCCAGGCTCACGCGCACATCGCCCTCGGGTGCGGTGAACTTGAGCGCGTTGCTGATCAGGTTGGTCAGCACCTGCTGGAGGCGTCCGGCATCGCCGAAGAACCACAGGCTGCCTTGCAGCGGCGCATCCAGCTCCAGCCGGATCTGGCGCGCCTGTGCGGTAGGCTGCATCAATTCCACGGTACTGCGCGCCAGCCCGGCGATGTCGAAGTGTTCGGGCTGCAGGCGGATCTTGCCGGACAGGATCGCACTCATGTCCAGCAGGTCGTCGATGATCTGCGTTTGCGCGCGCGCACTGCGCTCGATCACTACCAGCCCCTTGCCCAGCTTGGCCGGCTCGAAGGCATCGGCCTGCATCAGGCGCGACCATCCCAGGATCGCATTGAGCGGCGTGCGCAGTTCGTGGCTGAGCGTGGCCAGGAATTCATCCTTGACCCGGCTGGCGTGTTCGGCCTGATTACGTGCGGCGGTTTCAGCCTGCAGCGAGGCCTTGAGTTTGGCATCCACGCGCGTGCGCTCGATCACGATGCCGGCCAGGTGCGAGGCCGAGCGTGCCATGGCCTGTTCGCGCAGCGAGGCCAGATGCGGTTGCGCGTAATAGATGTTGAGCGTGCCCAGCACGGCGCCATTGCTGCCCAGAATCGGCGTGACGCAGCAGGCGGCAATCCCCATCGCTGCCGAGAGTGCGCGGTGGTCTTCAAAGCGCGGATCGTTGGCGATGTCCTCACAAATCACCTGCAGGCCGCTATGGGCCGAGCGCGCGCACGGCGGGCCAGAGGGCCCGATCGGCGCATTCTCGAAATCGCCGCTGTAATCGCGCGGCAGATGCGGGGCCGCCGCAAACTGCAAGGTCTGGTGCTCCTCATCCAGCACCATCACTGCGCAATACAGCGGTGTTTCGCCGCGCGCTTCCACGCTCAGCGCGATGGCATCGAGCACCACCGTCAATGGCGCACCGGTCGTGATCAGGCTCAGGATCGCGCGGTCGGATGCGGTGGCATCTTCGATCCGCTTGCGGTCGGAAATATCGGTCAGCGAACCAATGTGGCCCAGAAAGCGCCCGTCGCTGCCGAAGTGCGGCGACGCGGTGTCGATACACCAGCGGTACTGCCCATCGTGGCGGCGGATGCGGTATTCGGCGATGAACGCGCCGCGTGCATCGAGCGCCTGCTCGAAGGCATGCCGCACACGCGCCGCATCATCGGGATGCATCGCATTCCACCAGCCCTGGTCCAGGGCCTGTTCCTCGCCCTGGCCGGTGAACTCATACCATTGCGGGTTCCAGTAGACGCAGTTGCCGTCCACGTCCGCCATCCAGATCATCGCCGGCACCGTCTCGCACAATGCGCGGAAGCGCGCCTCGCTTTCGCGCAGCTTGTGCTCGAACCCGCGGCGGTCGTGGATATCGGTGTAGGTGCCGATCCACTCGCTGATGCGTCCATGTTCGTCGCGGACGGGCAGGGCACGCGCCAGGTGCCAGCGGGTCTGCCCATCGTGCTGGCGCAGCTCACATTCGATTTCGTAGGCGCGCTCGCCATTGAGCGCCAGCGCCCACGCCTGGCCGGACATGCGCAAGCCTGCGGCCGAATGTGCCTGCTGCCACGCGGCGATGGCCTCCGTGTCCGGGTTCAGGCCGGTGTATTCGTACCAGCGTTGATTGAAATAGTCCGGCTGGCCTGCCGGATCGGCGATGAAGATGATCTGCGGCACCGTGTCGGCCAGCCGCCGCAGCCGCGCCTCGCTGGCCGCCAACTGGCGCTGCGCCTTGGCCCGCTGCATCGATTCCCAGCACCGTGCCACCACCAGCCGCACCAGTTCGATGTCGGTCGAGGCCCACTGCCGCGGTGCACGTTGATGCACGCCGATTGCCGCGACCAGTTGGCCATGCTTGTGCAACGGAATCGCCAGCGACGCGCGCAGGCCGGAATGCCGGTATTGCTCGACTACGTAGTCCGGCGCGCCGGGGGCCATCGCGTCGGTGGTGAACCAGGTGCGGTTTTCCAGCAGCGCATCGCGCAGCCCCTGCGCGGCTTCCAACGGAAAATCTCCCTTGAGGCTAGGCATGTCCTGCACGTAGTCGCTGATCACGTGCATCACACTGTGGTCCTCCGCCGCCAGGCCGAATGCGCAGCGGTTGACCCGCAGATGCTCGCCGAGCAGGCGCACGCTGGTGTCCACGATCGCGCGCGGTTCGGAGACATGCTGCAGGGCATCTTCCAGATGCAATAGAAAGCTGTCGTGGCTGCGTTCGTCTGTGGGCGACGGCAGAGCCAGGGTTGTTGCCGCAAGCGTATTGCCGTGCCACTGCGACGGCTGTCCGCGCGGATGGGCGGCGATATACAGCTGGCCCAACGGCCTGCCGCTTTCGAGCACCGGGCTGCACGACCATGCCGATGGCTCGGGGTGCTGCTGTCTGTCTGTCGCCCCCGCCAGCCCCAGGCGTTGGGCGGTAACTGTAGCGAGCGGCTGGCCGAAGGCGCGCGGATGCAGCGCACCGAGGAGCGGGATGCAGGCATCGTTGTACAGGCAGTGCGAGGCCTCGCCACACACCAGCACCATCGGCACCTGTGCATGCAGGCAAAGCGAAAGCGCGGTCGACAGCGCAGGACTTTCGCTCAGCAGGGCGAGGGCGCTTTCGTCCGCATGCGGCAATAGCGCTGTGGTTTCGCGATGCTCTGGCAGCAACTCAACAATGGCCGGCGCGGCGATGGCCATGGTGCATCCCACCTGTCAGCCCTGGATGCAGTGATTCTAGTGACAACGTCGCCGCTGACAATGCGTCAGCTGCTGGCACCGCTGCGCTGGCGCGCCTTGGCCAGGGCATCGACGAGCTCGTCGGACATGTACGGCTTGGTCAGGATGACCCCGCGTTCAAACCCGTGCGGGATGCTGGCACTGGCCACGCCGGTGGCCAGCACGAAGGGAATGCCGCGTTCGGTGAGCCGCCGCGCAACCGGTTCGCTGGTCTGGCCGTTGCCCAGGCGATAGTCCAGCACGGCAGTATCCGGCGCATCGGCCTCGATCAGCTGCAGCGCGTCGTCGACCTCACCCACCGGCCCGACCACGGCCGCACCCGCCTGGATCAGCTGCATTTCGAGCAGCATGGCATTCATGTCATCGTTTTCGACCACGAGTACCCGAACTCCACGCAACGCCGACATTGCTTACTCCTTCACGGTAGCCGGTGAGTATATCGGCCCAGGCTGAGCGCCGCGTTGCTGACGCTGCTTGCACATGAATTCGTCAGGCAATTCCTGACACTGTTCGTTTCGTTGACAACTCGCTATACTGCGCGGCCACGCCGAAGTGGCGGAATCGGTAGACGCAGCGGACTCAAAATCCGCCGCCCTTAAAAGCGTGTGGGTTCGAGTCCCACCTTCGGCACCAAGTTCTTGCGGTACATCTAAAAGCCCGCCTGGAGTCATCCAGGCGGGCTTTTACGTTTCCGCTGTGCGCCGGTGCACCGGTGCGCTTTGCGGCTGGGTGCAGGCGGGCTGCTGCGATATGTGGGGATGCATTGCCATGGATGCTCAGTGCCCGCACATCGGAGTTGCCGTCGTACGTTGGCTGTCTGAGTTGTTTGGCGAGCAAGAGTGTTCGCATAGGCACGCAGCCATCACGCCTGGTCCGTACCTTTGAGGCCTCTCTCAAGATCAGGTGCCCATCATGGCGATCGACTCAGAACAGAAGCTGCGCATTCTTCGCGACATCCACGCCACCACGCCGGTGAGCGAAGAAGAGGCCGACTGGGCGGTGCGCGCCGGCTATGCGACGCACGCGGAAGACGCGGATATCGATCTGACGCACGAGGGGCGCAAGGCGCTTGATGACGGGCAGGTGTGACGCGATGTAGGCCGGCACAATGTAGTGGCGCGGCGACACGAACGAGAGTCCTGGCGCCTGGTTGCGATAGTCGATTCGTTTGCCGCAGAAGCGGAGCTACTGGTTTTAAACAGCCCAGGGCGCAGGCGCGCAGCCAACGTTTAAATCGGGGTGCGTGCAGTCGCGAGCTCGTAAACTGGAGCACAGTCCGGGTGCGCGCCACGCGCCGCCAGGCGCGGTTAGTGCATCCGCAATGCTCCAACGTCACCCAACAAAAAAGCCCCGCAGTGCGGAGCTTCTTGTCGTTGGCGTCCCCACGGGGATTCGAACCCCGGTGTCCACCGTGAAAGGGTGGTGTCCTAGGCCTCTAGACGATGGGGACGCATAAACGAACAACCCCGTTGTTAGCTTGCGGACGGCCTATTGTCCGAAAGTTGGTGGAGCCAGGCGGGATCGAACCGCCGACCTCCTGCATGCCATGCAGGCGCTCTCCCAGCTGAGCTATGGCCCCACGATGCTGCGAGCCGGCAATGATAGCGATCTGCAACCGGGTTGGGAAGAGGTGCGGATACATTTTTTTCATGCGGTAACGCGCCAGCGTTCTGATCGGCCTACGCGCTGTGTCGTGTCGCGCACTGGGTGCGGCGCTTCCCTTTGTCGCTGATCTCGTCGGCAGGCAACACGCGTCAGGTGTGTCCTGCTTTGTGCATCGCGTTAGCCAAGCGTGTTGCGATGCGCAGCTGATCTCGAAACTTTTCCTGTCTGGTTTTTGTTTCGCGGAACCTGTAGTCGTTACTGGCGCGCTAGTGAGTGCGTGGCGGGTTGCAGCCACAAGGGTGCACATCATGCCCGAACGCTAGTGCAAAGCGGAAAAAGGCAATTTCGTGCGCTGCGTCCAAGTGCTGTTCTCGTCGCTGCGTCGCTGCAGCGGTGACAAGCGAGGTGACGTGTGCAGCAGCGTGCATATCGTCTGCTCTGCTTGAAAGGCGAGGGCGCACGCAAATGCGCACGTGGTGAAGTCTTACTCCGGCGCGGCGCGGCTCGGCTCGGCGCGTCGTGGTCGCAGCGCCAGGTCATGCACACGCAATCGGAATCAGGCACTTCGACCGATCTTGCAACTCCGGCCAGCTTCGAAGAGCTTCAACACGCAATCGCACAAAGCGCGTTGCCAGTGAGGCATCACCAAACTGCTCTGGCACATCTGGCAAAAATTGCACGCAAGAAAAAAGCCCCGGCAATGCCGAGGCTTTTTGATGATTGGCGTCCCCACGGGGATTCGAACCCCGGTGTCCACCGTGAAAGGGTGGTGTCCTAGGCCTCTAGACGATGGGGACGCGTATCAAACCTGGTTGTCTATTCCAGACGGCCTATGTCCGGAACGTGGTGGAGCCAGGCGGGATCGAACCGCCGACCTCCTGCATGCCATGCAGGCGCTCTCCCAGCTGAGCTATGGCCCCACGAAACTGAGAACGAAATGATAGCGATGCGTTAACGTTCGCGCAAGCGCTTTTTCATGCCGAATGAGACGCGGCGTGCGCCGTGCTCAGTTGACGCCGTGCAGATCGCGCAGCTGCGTCGGGCGCGCGCCAAAGTACGCGGCGAGATCGGCGATGTCCTGGTCGCTCAGCGCGGTGGCCTGGGCGGTCATCAACGGATGCTGGCGATCGCCGCTGCGATAGGCCTGCAATGCATGTGCAAGGTAGTCGCCGTACTGGCCGCCGAGTTTGGGATAGGTCGGGTCCAGCGGCACGTTGCCATCGGCGCCGTGGCAATCGACACAGCTCTGGCCGGTGGCCTTGCCTTTGGTATGGGCGAGTTTGTCGCCGGCTGCGGCGCGGCCGGTCGGCAGGCCGGCCGACGAACCCGAGCCATGCTCGCCGCTGGCATGACCGGCATCGCCGGCAGAGTGATCGGTGGATTCCACCCGGGACTGGGAACAGGCCGCCAACGACAGGGCAGCGACCAAGGCGATGGCTAGACGCGGAGCGTACAGGGCGTTCGGCATGTGGGCGCTTATTTGAGGGTGGACAGGTAGGTGGCGATGTCGGCGATGTCCTGCTCGGAAAAGCTTTGCGCCTGTGCCTGCATGGTCGGGTGTTTGCGCTTGCCCTGGCGGTATTCGGTCAGTGCCTGGGTCAGGTACTGCGCGGACTGGCCGCCGATCTTGGGCACGCGGTAGCTTGGGTAGGCGTTCTTGTAGCCGGTCACGCCGTGGCAGCCCTGGCAGGTGTACGCGAGCTGGCGGCCGTTCCCGGCATTGCCCGAGGACGCGGGTGTGGCAGGCGTCGGCGCCGCGGCTGCAGGCGCAGGCGGTGTCGGAACCGATGGTGTTGCTGATGCGCCCCCAAACGGCAGGAAGACGACCAGAGCGAGACAAGCGGCGAGCGGCTGCGGGCGCATGGTTTCGTATCCGGAAGACTGGTATGAGTCCGCACGTGGGGGCGTTGCGGGCCGAACCGAGTATGCCTGCGATTTGGCCGCACGCAAACCGGGTGAATAGGCAATCTTGAACAGACCATGACCTTTGGCGCATTGGCGGCATGATGGCTTGGGTGGTTTACTTGCCTACAACACCTGTTCACGCATCCACTAGGACACGACGATGTCGCCACTCTCCTTCTTGCACGGCCGCAGCGGACCTTGCGCTGCGGCGCTGTTGATCACCACGAGCCTGTTGCTGGGCGGTTGCAAGGCTGGCGACAGTGCTGCCAAGCCGGCAGACAGCCAGAAGGCCGCAGATGCCGTGCCGGTGGAAACCGCCAAGGCAGCCCGTCGCGCGGTGGCTGCCAGCTACACCGGCACTGCGGCATTGGAGCCACGTGCCGAAGCGCAGGTGGTGGCCAAGACCTCCGGCGTGGCGCTGGCGGTGATGGTCGAGGAAGGGCAGAAGGTGTCGGCAGGCCAGGCGCTGGTACGGCTGGATCCGGACCGCGCGCATCTGGCGGTGGCGCAAAGCGAGGCGCAGCTGCGCAAGCTGGAAAACAGCTATCGCCGCGCCACGCAACTGGTCGGCCAGCAACTGGTCAGCGCCGCGGATGTGGACCAGCTCAAGTTCGATGTGGAAAACAGCCGCGCGCAGCATCGTCTGGCGTCGCTGGAACTGTCGTACACCACCGTGCAGGCACCGATTTCCGGTGTGATTGCTTCGCGCTCGATCAAGACCGGCAACTTCGTGCAGATCAATACGCCGATCTTCCGCATCGTCGACGACTCGCAACTGGAAGCCACGCTCAACGTGCCCGAGCGCGAGCTGGCCACGCTCAAGTCCGGCCAGCCGGTGACGTTGCTGGCCGACGCATTGCCGGGACAGCAATTCGTGGGCAAGGTGGACCGCATCGCGCCGGTGGTGAATTCGGGCAGCGGCACTTTTCGCGTGGTGTGCGCGTTCGGCGCTGGCGCGGAGGCGTTGCAGCCCGGCATGTTCGGGCGCATCCGCATCGACTACGACCAGCGCAAGGATGCCCTGGTGATTCCGCGGCTGGCGCTGCTGGATGACGGTGAGCCGGCAGTGTTCGTGGTGCGCAATGGCAAGGCCAGCCGGGTGCCGGTGAAGCTGGGCTATGCCGAAGGCCCATGGCTGGAAGTGCGCCAGGGCCTGAAGGAAGGCGACCAGGTCGTGACGGCCGGCAAGGTGGCGTTGCGCGATGGCACCGCGGTGCAGATCATCGGCCAGCCCGATCGCAAGCCGGTTGCAGCTGCCGCACCGGCAACGGCCGGCGACGAGAAGCGCTCATGACCGACCATCCCACCGGCCCGGTCCACGACCCGCACCTATCCGTAGCGCCGGGCGGCGGCCTGGTGGCGTTTGCCACACGCCGCCGCGTCACCATCGCGATGATCACGGTGACCATGCTGCTGTTCGGCCTGATCGCGCTGCGTAGCCTCAAGGTCAATTTGCTGCCGGACCTGAGCTATCCCACGCTCACCGTGCGCACCGAATACACCGGTGCGGCACCGGCGGAGATCGAGACGCTGGTGACCGAGCCGGTGGAAGAAGCGGTCGGCGTGGTCAAGAACCTGCGTAAGCTCAAGTCGATCTCGCGTACCGGGCAAAGCGATGTGGTGCTGGAGTTTGCCTGGGGCACCAACATGGACCAGGCCGGCCTGGAAGTGCGCGACAAGATGGAAGCCTTGTCGCTGCCGCTGGAAGCCAAGCCGCCGGTGCTGCTGCGCTTCAATCCATCGACCGAGCCGATCATGCGCCTGGTGCTGTCGCCCAAGCAGGCGCCGGCCTCAGACACCGACGCCATCCGTCAGCTCACCGGCCTGCGGCGCTATGCCGACGAGGATCTGAAAAAGAAGCTCGAACCGGTGGCCGGCGTGGCGGCGGTGAAGGTGGGCGGTGGTCTGGAAGACGAGATCCAGGTGGATATCGACCAGCAGAAACTGGCCCAGCTCAGCCTGCCGATCGACAACGTCATCACCCGGTTGAAGGAAGAGAACGTCAACATCTCCGGCGGCCGGCTGGAAGAAGGCTCGCAGCGCTACCTGGTGCGCACGGTCAACCAGTTCGTGGATCTGGACGAGATCCGCAACATGCTGGTGACCACGCAGAGCAGCAGTGGCAGCGCAGCCGATGCAGCGATGCAGCAGATGTATGCCATTGCGGCGTCCACTGGTTCGCAGGCGGCATTGGCGGCCGCGGCCGAAGTGCAGAGCACCTCGGCCTCGTCCACCAGCAGCATCGCCGGCGGCATGCCGGTGCGCTTGAAGGACGTGGCGCAGGTGCGCCAGGGCTACAAGGAACGCGAGGCGATCATTCGCCTGGGCGGCAAGGAAGCGGTGGAATTGGCGATCTACAAGGAGGGCGATGCCAATACGGTGTCGACCGCCGCGTCGCTGCGCAAGCGCCTGGAGCAGATCAAGGCGACCGTTCCCGGCGATGTGGAAATCACCACCATCGAGGACCAGTCGCACTTCATCGGGCACGCGATCAGCGACGTCAAGAAAGATGCGGTGATCGGCGGCGTGCTGGCGATCCTGATCATCTTCTTGTTCCTGCGTGATGGCTGGAGCACCTTCGTGATCAGCCTGTCGCTGCCGGTGTCGATCATCACCACGTTCTTCTTCATGGGCCAGCTGGGCCTGAGCTTGAACGTGATGTCGCTGGGTGGGCTGGCCTTGGCCACTGGCCTGGTGGTGGACGATTCCATCGTGGTGCTGGAGAGCATCGCCAAGGCGCGCGAGCGTGGCCTGAGCGTGCTGGATGCGGCCATGGTGGGCACCCGCGAGGTGAGCATGGCGGTGATGGCCTCGACCCTGACCACCATCGCGGTGTTCCTGCCGCTGGTGTTTGTCGAAGGCATTGCGGGGCAGTTGTTTCGCGACCAGGCGTTAACCGTGGCGATCGCCATTGCGATCTCGCTGGTGGTGTCGATGACGCTGATCCCGATGCTGAGCTCGCTGAAGGGCGCGCCGCCCATGGCCTTCCCGGACGAACCCAGCCACCCGCAGTGGCAGCCGCAACAGCGCTGGCTCAAGCCGGTAGCGGCTGGCCGCCGCGGCGCGGGTGCCAGCGTGCGCTATGCGTTTTTCGGCGCCGCCTGGGCGGTGGTGAAGGTCTGGCGCGGCGCCACGCGAGTGGTGGCACCGGTGATGCGCAAGGCCAGCGATATCGCGATGGCGCCGTATGGCCATGCCGAACGCGGGTACCTGACCATGCTGCCCGCGGCATTGCGGCGGCCCTGGTTGGTGCTCGGGCTGGCAGGCGCCGCATTCGTCGGCACGGTGCTGCTGGTGCCCATGCTCGGCGCGGACCTGATCCCGCAGCTGGCGCAGGACCGCTTCGAAATGACCGTGAAGCTGCCCTCCGGTACGCCGCTGGCGCAGACCGACGCTTTGGTGCGCGAGCTACAACTGGCGCACGACAAGGACCCGGGCATTGCCTCGTTGTATGGGGTGAGCGGTGCCGGCACGCGGCTGGATGCCAACCCCACCGAAAGTGGCGAGAACATCGGCAAGCTCACGGTGGTGATGGCCGGTGGCGGCAGCCCCGCGGTGGAGGCAGCGGCCACTGAGCGCCTGCGCAGCAGCATGACGGCGCATCCGGGCGCGCAGGTGGATTTTGCGCGGCCGGCTCTGTTTAGTTTTTCCACGCCGCTGGAAGTGGAGTTGCGCGGGCAGGATCTGGGCGAGCTGGAGCAGGCTGGCCAGAAACTGGCGCAGATGCTGCGTGCCAACGGCCACTACGCGGACGTGAAGTCGACCGTGGAAGAGGGCTTCCCGGAAATCCAGATCCGCTTCGACCAGGAGCGCGCCGGTGCGCTGGGCTTGACCACGCGGCAGATCGCCGATGTGATCGTCAAGAAGGTGCGCGGCGATGTGGCCACACGCTACAGCTTCCGTGATCGCAAGATCGATGTGCTGGTGCGTGCGCAGCACAGCGACCGTGCCAGCGTGGACGCGATCCGCCAGTTGATCGTCAACCCGGGCAGCAGCCGACCGGTGCGCCTTGCTGCGGTCGCCGAGGTGGTGGCGACCACCGGGCCGAGCGAGATCCATCGCGCCGACCAGACCCGCGTGGCGATCGTCTCGGCGAGCCTGCGCGACATCGACCTGGGCGGTGCGGTGCGCGAAGTGGAAACGTTGGTGCGTAACGACCCGCTGGCCGCTGGCGTGGGCATGCACATCGGCGGGCAGGGCGAGGAACTGGCGCAGTCGGTGAAGTCGCTGCTGTTCGCGTTCGGTCTGGCGATCTTCCTGGTCTACCTGGTGATGGCTTCGCAGTTCGAATCGCTGCTGCACCCGTTCGTCATCTTGTTCACCATTCCGCTGGCGATGGTCGGCGCGGTGCTGGCACTGCTGATGACCGGCAAGCCGGTATCGGTGGTGGTGTTCATTGGTCTGATTTTGCTGGTGGGCCTGGTGACCAAGAACGCGATCATCCTGATCGACAAGGTCAACCAGCTGCGCGAGGAAGGCGTCGCCAAGCGTGAGGCGCTGATCGAAGGGGCGCGTTCGCGCCTGCGGCCGATCATCATGACCACGCTGTGCACCTTGTTCGGCTTTTTGCCGCTGGCGGTGGCGATGGGCGAGGGAGCGGAGGTGCGTGCACCGATGGCCATCACCGTGATCGGCGGGCTGCTGGTGTCTACGCTGCTCACCTTGCTGGTGATTCCGGTGGTCTACGACCTGCTGGATCGCCGTGCCGATGCGTACTACCTGGAGCGCGGCCGGCGCATGGCGCGTCAGCGCGCACCGGCCAGCCACAGCGACGGGCTGGAGGCGGTATGAGCGTTGCCGCCTTCAGCATCCGTCGCCCGGTCACCACCATCATGTGCTTCGTGTCGCTGGTGGTGGTGGGGCTGATCGCCGCGTTTCGCCTGCCGCTGGAAGCGCTGCCGGATATTTCCGCGCCGTTCCTGTTTGTGCAGTTGCCGTATACCGGCTCCACGCCGGACGAGGTGGAGCGCAACCTGGTGCGGCCGGCCGAAGAGGCGTTGGCAACGATGACCGGGATCAAGCGCATGCGCTCGACCGCCACCGCCGACGGCGCCAACATCTTCATCGAGTTCTCTGATTGGGACCGCGATATCGCCATTGCCGCCTCCGACGCACGCGAGCGGCTGGATGCGATTCGCGACGATTTCCCCGAGGATCTGCAGCGCTTCCATATCTTTAAATGGTCCAGCAGCGATGAGCCGGTACTCAAGGTGCGGCTGGCCAGCCAGGCCGATCTGACCGGCGCGTACGACATGCTCGACCGCGAGTTCAAGCGGCGCATCGAGCGGATTCCGGGCGTGGCCAAGGTGGAAATCTCCGGCGCGCCGCCGAATGAAGTGGAGATCGCGATCGCGCCGGACCGGCTGACTGCGCATGACCTGAGCCTCAACGATCTGAGTGAGCGGCTGGGCAAGCTCAATTTCTCGGTTTCGGCCGGGCAGATCGACGACAACGGCCAGCGCATCCGCGTGCAACCGGTAGGGGAGTTACGCGACCTGCAAGAGCTGCGCGACCTAGTGCTCAACGCCAAGGGCCTGCGCCTGGGCGACATTGCGCAGGTGCGGCTCAAGCCCACGCGCATGAACTACGGCCGGCGCCTGGATGGGCGTCCGGCGATTGGCCTGGACATCTACAAGGAGCGCAGCGCCAACCTGGTGGAAGTGTCCAAGGCGGCATTGAAGGAAGTCGAAGACATCCGCGCCGAACCTGCCATGCGCGACGTGCAGGTCAAGGTGATCGACAACCAGGGCAAGGCGGTGACCTCGTCATTGGCGGAATTGGCCGAGGCCGGTGCGGTTGGTCTGCTGTTGTCGATCACGGTGCTGTTCTTCTTCCTGCGCCACTGGCCGTCCACGCTGATGGTCACGCTGGCGATCCCGATCTGCTTTGCGATCACGCTGGGCTTCATGTACTTCGTCGGCGTCACGCTCAACATCCTGACCATGATGGGCTTGCTGTTGGCCGTGGGCATGTTGGTGGACAACGCGGTGGTGGTGGTGGAAAGCATCTACCAGGAGCGCGAGCGCATGCCGGGCCAGCCGCAACTGGCAGCGTTGTTGGGCACGCGTAGCGTGGCGATTGCACTCAGCGCCGGCACGCTGTGCCACTGCATCGTGTTCGTGCCGAACCTGTTTGGCGAAACCAACAACATCAGCATTTTCATGGCGCAGATTGCGATCACCATTTCGGTGTCGTTGCTGGCCTCTTGGCTGGTGGCGATCAGCCTGATCCCGATGCTGTCGGCGCGCATGAAAACGCCGCCGCTGGTGACCTCCGAGCGCGGCGTGATCGCACGGCTGCAGCGGCGCTACGCCAAGGTTTTGGCCTGGACGCTGGCGCACCGCGGCTGGAGCGTGGCCGGCATCCTGCTGGTCAGTGCAATCAGCCTAGTGCCGATGAAGCTCACCAAGGTCGACATGTTCGGTGGCGACGGCGGCAACGAGGGCTACATCCAGTATCAGTGGAAGGGCTCCTATACGCGCGAGCAGCTGGGCGATGAGATCGCGCGGGTGGAAAACCACCTGGAAGCCAACCGCGCCAGATACCACATCACCCAGATCTATTCGTGGTTTAGCGAGGTGGAAGGCAGCAACACGGTGGTGACCTTCGACGCGACCAAGGTCAAGGACCTGCCACCGCTGCTGGAGCAGATTCGCAAGGAGTTGCCGCGTTCTGCGCGCGCCGATTACAGCATCGGCAACCAAGGCGATGGCGGGAGCGGCAATCAGGGCGTGCAGGTGCAATTGGTGGGCGATTCCACCCAGGCACTGCAGGAGTTGGCCGACGAGGTGGTGCCGCTGTTGGCGCAGCGCAAGGAATTGCGCGACGTACGCGTGGATACCGGCGATCGCACCAGCGAGCTGGCGATCCGCGTGGATCGCGAGCGCGCGGCCGCGTTCGGCTTCAGTGCGGAGCAGGTGGCGAGTTTTGTCGGGCTGGCTTTGCGTGGCACGCCGCTGCGCGAGTTTCGCCGCGGCGACAACGAAGTACCGGTGTGGGTGCGGTTTGCCGGCGCCGAGCAGAGCAAACCCGAAGATCTGGCAGGCTTCACCGTGCGTACCAAGGATGGCCGCAGCGTGCCATTGCTGTCGCTGGTGGACGTAAAAATCCGCCCGGCCGCCACCCAGATCGGCCGCACCAATCGGCAGACAACCCTGACCATCAAAGCCAATCTCGGCACGAAAGTCACCGTGCCTGAAGCGCGCGCTGCGATGGAGCAACCGCTCAAGGCGATGCAGTTTCCGGCCGGTTACAGCTACACCTTCGACGGGGGCGATTATCAGGACGACGGTGAGGCGATGGGCCAGATGGTGTTCAATCTGGTGATTGCGTTGGTGATGATCTACGTGGTGATGGCAGCGGTGTTCGAGTCGCTGCTGTTCCCGGCGGCGATCATGAGCGGCGTGTTGTTCTCGATCTTCGGGGTGTTCTGGCTGTTCTGGATCACCGGGACCTCGTTCGGCATCATGTCCTTCATCGGCATCCTGGTGCTGATGGGCGTGGTGGTGAACAACGGCATCGTGATGATCGAGCACATCAACAATCTGCGCCGCCGTGGCATGGGGCGCACGCAGGCGTTGATCGAAGGCTCACGTGAGCGTTTGCGGCCGATCATGATGACCATGGGTACCGCGATCCTGGCGATGGTACCGATCTCGCTGACCAGCACCACCATGTTCAGCGACGGCCCGCCGTATTTCCCGATGGCGCGCGCCATCGCTGGCGGCCTGGCATTTTCGACGGTGGTGAGCTTGCTGTTCCTGCCGACCATCTACGCCATCCTGGATGACATGAGCAGCGGCGCGGCGGCATTGGTGCAGCGCGCGCGTGGTGTACGGAAGGCGATGCCGCCGGAGGCTGCGTTGGAGTCTTGATTCATTAAAAAGATACGACCGACGGCTGGCAACCGCTGCACGCCGAATGGCAGCAAAGGTGCTTCAAGCCCCTCTCCCGTCGGGAGAGGGGTTGGGGTGAGGGTACGGATTTCCCGAATACGACTAGGCAGCGTGCCTGCCTGCGGTTTGCTGGCTTCGGTGAGGGCGGCAGCGCGGCCGGGGCTCGGCTCCTCGGCTCGGCAGACATCCTGTCTGACTCGCCGCCGCGGCACATCCCTGTGC